>JAABUU010000271.1_pt1 | contig 126753 bp, 154 predicted proteins | sample 5559301 | NCBI WGS metagenome assembly JAABUU01 (sample SAMN10711884, study PRJNA513360) | rock metagenome | isolation source: Antarctica rocks | place: Antarctica: Victoria Land, Richard Nunatak white | reverse complement strand
GCGGCCCGCGCATGCGCTGCAACGCCCGGCCATGTGCAACAGCTGGCACGCCAGACAAGCTGCCGAAACGCTCGCGCTGCTCGCTCCGCGCTGCAGCAGTGCTCCCCAGGTCGGGAGCAGGCCGGGGCGCGGGCTCCGAGCGCGGGGTCAGGGCGGCGGCGGGCCCTCGGCGCCGCCCTCCTCGCCGGCCGCCCGGACCTCTGGCAACAGCAGGCTGGCGGCCACGCCCGCGCTGAGCGTCGACGCGACCACGCCCAGGCTCAGCTCGGTGCTGATCGGGAAGCCCGCGACCTGCCGCGCGCACGCGCAGCACATCGGACAGCCGCTTCCCCTCGCAGCGCACGTGTGGCCCGCCCGGGCAGCCGGGAGGCAGGCTGGCAAGCGAGAGCGCATGCCGCTCTGCGGTCCGCTGCTCACTACACGACTCTGCAGCGCTCGTCAGCGCTTCGGTGGCGCCGCGGCTTCGTGCATGCCCAGGAGCCTGTGAAACTCGTGCCCGTCTCTGCAGCTCGGCAGGCATGGTGCCGCGCAGCGTCGCGCGCGCCTCGATGATCATCTTGACGCCGATCCAGGCCAGCACGACCGCGATCGCCTTCTCCAGGAAGCGCAGCTCGGCCAGCACGGTCGCGACCAGGCCGTACAGCGCGCGCAGGCTGGCGATGGCGAACATGTTGCTGGTCCAGATGATGAACGGGTCGCGCGTGACGCCAAACACCTGGGGGGCGCGCCCGCGGCGACGTCAGCCGCTCGCCGCCACGAGCAGCACGGCATGCAGGGGACGCCTCGCGCGGCCCGTGGGTGCGCTGCCGGCCCCGGGGAGGAGCACGGCGTTGCCAGGCAGAACGGAGGTCGTCCGCGCGCGCGTGAGCGTAAGCGTGCTGATCACCAAGCCCATGCAGCTGTCGCTTTGCACTACACTGCAGCATTGCAGGGCAAAGCTCGAACCTAAACCAAACCCTGGACTGCGCGTGCAGAGGCCGCGGCGCACGGCGGGGATGGAGTCCACCGCGAACACGACGTCGCTGATCTCGACCACGGCCAGCACAAGCAGCAGCGGCGTGGCCTTGCGCACGCCGTTCTCAATCGTGAAAAATTTGTTGCCATCGTACTGGTCGCTGACGGGGATGAAGCGCCTGCGCGCGCGCGCCGGCGCTGACGCGCACCGCATCGTGCCGGCCCGGCACAGCCGCCGGCCACAGGCGGGACATGCAGGCTGCACAGGCGGTACGCCTGTGCAGGTCCCCGCGCTTGGTGCGCGCGGGCTCCTACAGGAGGGGCGCCCATGGCGCAAGCACAGGTCGCCACGCCGCTGCTGCAACCCGCCAGCGCGCAGAGCGCGCGGCGCGTCAACGGCGCGCCGCGTCAGCAGCTGCCGCTCATGCCCTGCTACGGCCGCCCGGCCCTGAGCGGCGAGGCCTGCTGGAGGTGAGGCGAGCGGCCGATCCGCATCCGCGCAGCTGGCGACAGCCACGCGCACTCGCAGCCTGCGCGCGGGCGCGGCGCGCGGGCGCGCCAGGCTGCGCAGCTCGGCGCTCCCCGCTCCCTCGCCGGTGCCGGGGGTTTCAGATTTGGGACAAGGCCTAACCCTAGCCCGCGCCTGCACAGCCGCACGATGCTGTTGCTGGACAGGTCCTCCTCGGCCTCGTCGCCCGAGCGCGCCACGATCTTGTACGCGGAGAACAGCAGCACCGCCGCGAAGGCCAGCAGCGTCGGCTGGAAGCGCTCGATGAGCGTGGAGCCGGCCGCGATCATGACGAAGCGCAGCACGGCCGCGGTCGCGATGCCGTACGTCAGCACCTGGGTGCGCGCCGCATGCGCGCTCACGCGGCTGCGCGCCGTGCCGTCGTGCAGCCGCGCCGCATGACGGGCGGCCTCGCGCGGCGTGGCGACGACCGTGGGGGCGAGCGCCGGCCCGCCAGGGTGCCCATGCACTGCACACCATTCACTGGGAGTCCCGAGCACGGCTCCTGCTCCGCGCGGCCGCCTGCGCTGCTGCTACATCAATACTGTGAGCACCTGTCCTGCACTTGGAGCCGCATGTGAGCAGGTGTGGTGACGCAGGTGGAATGCCTACAGTGCTTCTGTGTCAACGATCTGTTCATGTACATAGGTGCAGAGGCGTGACGCCCGCGGCGCTGGCGCACCTTGTCCTGGTCGAGCCGCGGCGTCTGGAAGTACGTGAAGATGAGGATGAAGACGAAGAGGTTGTCCACGGACAGGCTCTGCTCCAGCAGGTAGCCCGCAAAGAACTGCGCGCGGGCAGCGTCGGGCGCCGTGACAGATGGCGCGCGCTCGCAGGAGGCAGACGCTTGTCTCCGGCCGTCAGCGCACGCACGCCGCATGGTGCCGGGTCAGCACAGCATGCCCGCACGTGGACTCGGTCAGCGGCGCGCATGCTCGCACTCCGCGCTGACTGCACCCACAGGCGCGTCTGCTGCAGCACGCGCACGAGCAGTGCCAGCGCCCAGCGCTGTGCGGTCAACGCCCTGCCGCCGGCTTCCGCGGCGCGGGGGCTCCAGGAGCGCAAGCGCCCCCTGACGCGCACCTCTTCGGCCTTCCCGGGCCCCAGGACGGCCCAGATGCCCAGGTTGAACGCGGCGGCCGCAAGGACAAAGGCGGCGACGCCCTCGCCGCGCTCCGTGGCCTCCTCAACCTCCTGCCGCCGCCGCCGGGGCCACGCTCACCCTCCCCACGCACAGGCCTGCGCTGGCCGCACGGACGGCTGCACCAGGCTGGCAGGACCACAGCGTGCCTATCTGCGGCCACAGCTGGTGCGGCGTGCGCTGCTGGCGGCGTGAGCCGCGCAGGCTTCCAGACCGCCCGCGCTGTCCCTGCCTGGACAGTGGGAGCTCACCTCGATGACGTCCACGGCCTCCGCGGCCTGCGCGCCCTCCGCGCTGCTGTGCGCCACGGGCGCCCGGCTCTGCGCCCCGAGCAGCTCCAGGTCCGCCTCGTCCAGCGATGACTCGGACGCGGACGCTGCCGTGGCGAGCACGCTCGCCTGCCGTCCACACAGCGCGCGGTCAGGCGGTGCGCCGCTGCAAGCAGGGCGTGCACTGCCTGCGTCCTACACCAGCAGGGCGCGGGCGGGATGGTAGCGTGCAACAGGACAGGACTGCTCGACAGCCAGGCCTGGGACACGCACAAGACGGCCGCTCCGCCGCTTTGCATGCGGGCTGCGCCTCCTCCCGGCGGCGACGGCAGTGCTGAGCCGCTGCGACCGAGACAGCGCGATAATCCTCTGCGCCACCAGACGGCCCCGGCATGCTGGGCACTGTGTCAGCATAGCCGCGGCGCAGCAAGCCCCGGGCGCACGTCGCCCTGCGTCAGCCAAGGCGCACGCGCGCTTGCGGCCAGCAGCGACTCGGCAGGCAGGCCGGTCAGCAGGGCACGGCGGCGTGAAGAGCAGGCTCTGCACGGACTTGCAGCTGGAGGCAGGCTGAGAACTCTCCAGTGGGGAGGCGTCGATGGAGAGGAGAGCAAAGTGCCAGGGCGGGAAAAGGTCCTGGCGCATTTGGTGGTGTGACACGAAAACATTTGATCTCCTGAGCACCTCTTGAGGATGCCTGTTCTATAGAGAACTGGAGCCTGATCAGATTGCGGTGAACCTGCAGCACAGCAGCCCGGCAACGCGTCTGCGCTGGCCGACTGGCATCATCAGGTGCACACTTTCTCATCTGTGCTGTTCTGCCTGGCGCCAGACAAAAGCAAACCTGCATGCAGCTGTCACGGCTTGCCTGTTGAAGTGGCGCTGACCTGCGCTGCGGTGTTCGACCAGGAGGCAGCATTTGCAGACGTAGCCGCTTGCGAGCCATGTACCAAGTGCCCAGCGACCTCGGTGCAGGCGCAGCGGGCGCCCCGTGCGCATAAGGATAGGAAAGGTGCCTGGCGAGTCAGAACGCGACGCGGGTGCGTACCCCCGCCTCTGCCGTTTGGCAGTGCCACTGCTCTGTTTGTCTTCTTGTGTTCTTGCCTGCTTGTCTCCTTTGCTTTTTTTGTGTATATCTTGTGGGGACTTACTGTTCACGCTGCAAACTGCACTGCACCCCGCACGCAGGCGGAGAGGTGACGACGGGGCTTATACAAGGCTAGCAGCCAGGGCTGGAGAAACTGCTCCAAGGCAATGGTGAAGGCTAAGCCAGGCGGACCAGGCAATGACTATAAAAAGCTCAAGGACAAGAGCGCCGAGCTTAGCGCCAAGCATGACTGCAAAGTTGAGGTGTTTGGGCTGATGCCTGGGCACGACGGCCGCGAGGAGCAGCCCGGCAGCGAGCGGGCCCCAACTCGGCCAGCGGGCGCAGCGGGGGCCAAGGACCCAGGCGCGGCCGCGATACCGGACAGGGCGCCCGCGCCCTACAGCAGCGTGGGGCCCAGGGCTGCGCGCGCCGCGCAGAGCCGCGACGCGGGGGACAGCGAGGGCGACAGCGATGACGAGGGGCTGCCGCCGCTCGTGGACGACCAGTCCGCTGGCGGCCGGCAGGGCAGCGGGCCCTACCTGCCCCCGCGCGCCAAGACCCTCAGCGACCAGGACCCGTACTCGTCCGAGGACGAGGCGGGCGGCGCGCAGCCGATGGCCGCGCAGGCGGCCGAGCAGGCGCTGAGCCGCAACGCGGCGGCCGCCGAGAAGCGGCGGGAGGCCGCCGGGCTGGCCGGGCTGGCCAAGGGGTTCCTGTCGGGCGGCGGGCGCGGCGCCGCCAACCCGGCCGCCGCGCCCGCCGCCAAGCCGCAGGCGGGCGGCGCCGCGGCGCGGGCCGCCGCCGCGCCCGCCAGCAGTGACGACGACGAGGGGCCCCCGCCGCTCATTGATCCATACAGCGGCGGCGCCGAGGGGCCCGGCCGCGCCGAGGCGGCGCGCAAGCCAGCCGCCAAAGCCGTGCTCAAAGCCGAGCCGGCTACGGGCGCGGCCGGGCGTGCGACTGGCGCCGCCGCGCCGGCCGCTGCAACCAAAGTCACGCCGGTTGACTTTGTGGCGCCTCGCACGGGCGGCCATGGCGGCGGCGGCGGCGGCGGCGGCGGCGGCGGCGGGGCGGCGGGCGGCGCGGCGGGCGACAGCGACGGCGACCCGCTGCCGGACCTGGTGAGCGAGGAGGAGGAAGTGGCGCGCATGGCGTTCAGCCCGCCCGACCCCGGCGCGCTCAATCGCGCCGCGCGGGTGGCCACGGTCTCCAGCGCCGCCGCCAAGGCCGGCACGAGCCGCGCCGCGGGCTCGGCCGCCAACGCGCCGGACGCCCCGTGCCCCAGTGACCGCGCCGTGCGGCACCAGGCCAGGACGGCGCGCCAGGAGGCGAAGCAGGCGGTCGCTTTAGCCGAAGCGGCGGTCGCCGCCGCCGCGCCGGCCGCGTCGCAGGCGGCCGTCGCCGCTTTAGTCCAAGCGGCGGCCGCCGTCGGCGCGTCGGTCGCGCCGCAGGAGCCGCCGGCGCAGACGGCGCGGGCGGCGACGGCCGGGCTCCTTGCGGCCGGGCTGCGCAGGGGGCTCGGGGGGGCGCCGGAGCCGGCGCCGGCCGCGGCCGCGCCGGCAGCGCCGCCCGCCGCGGCCGCCGCGCGCGCGCCTGCGGCCAGGGCCGCGCCCGCGCCGGCGGCCGCGCCGGGCAGGGACGATGCGTCTGACGACGACGACATGCCGCCGCTGGTTGAGGCGGAGACTGGCGCGCCGGCCGCCGCCGGGCGCCCCAGGCGCGCCCCGCCCCCCCGGCAGCCGCCGCCTGCCGACCGGCCTGACCGCGCGCACGGCACGCGCGGGAGGGGCGGCGTGGCCTGTCGACGCGAACGCCCGGTTCCCGGCAAGCGCTCGGCCCCCTCCGGCCGCGCACTCGCTTGCGCGCGCCTGCGGGCGCGCCCGCCTGTTCATGCGCGCGATGCACTGGACTCTTGGGGGGTCCACGTGGTTGGCGTTTTCAGCTCGTCGGGCGTGTGTGCCGAGCCAAGCTTCAGCCAGTCCACACCTGCTCTTTGTGTATTTTGCGGTCAGGGTTGCATGGCGCACGCCCTGGCGGTGCGCAGCACACGCAGCCTGCGTGACGCGCGGGCGGGGCGTGCAGCGCGGCCATGAGGATGGCGAATGCGCAGCCCGGCGATGATGGCGACGACGATGACGACGATGACAGCGCGGACAGCGAGCCGGCCCGGCGGCCGGACGCGAAGGACGGCTGGCAGAGGCGCCGGGACGACATGGAGGTGAGCTATGAGGAGGACGGCTATGAAGACATGAGCGACGAGGGGGGCGGGCCCGGGGCGCCGCCGGCGGGCGCCTACCCGGGCGAGCGCGGCTTCAAGGCGCCCATGAGCAAGGCGCGTGCCCCGCGCCGCTTCTGCTGCAGGCGGCCGCTGGGGTGCCCCGAGAGCTGCAAGCCGCTCTGGTGCCCATCACCAGCGCTCTCGTCGCATGGAGGCAGATGCCTGCTGGGCCTGCGCAGCACTTGCCGGCACAGCTGAGGCCCAGGGTGTCACGCCCCGGCAGCCTGGCAGGCCGCGAGCAGGCCTGCAGCGTGACATAGGTGTGCGCGAAGCCACCGTCACCACTTGCCGGCTCGCTGGGCGGTGCCGAGGTGCGGCCGCCACCTTGGTCCTGCCGCGGAGTCCGATCAGTGTAAACCCCTGGAAGCGCCGAGCTTGCGTCCCTGGCGCGCGCCCCCGACGCCGGGGGAACTGAAAGCGCAAGCCTGCGTGTGCAAGGCTGCACAAGAAGGGCATGGGTTTACCTTACCATAACCCTAACCCTATCCCGCGGCGCAGGCGGACCGGGAGCGCCTGAACGCAAAGCGCCAGCAGCGCGCGGTGGAGATGGCGCGCCGCAAGGCCGAGGAGGCGGTCCTGCAGGCGCAGATGCTGCGGCAGCAGCACGTGGACGAGGAGGCGCGCCGCGGTGCGGGCCGCGGCCCTGCCTGGCTGATCGGGGTCAGGGTGGTGTGGGCTCCGTGGCGCCGCGGTGCGCCGGCGCCGGCGCACCCCTGCCTGGCTGATCAGGGCCAGGGTGGTGTGTGCTCTGGGCTGTGGCTATTCCATGATTGCAGGAGCGTGGCGAGTGAGGCGGAGGCCGCCGCGTCCATGCGCAACACCCCGCTCTGCACAGCCTCATGGTCGTACTTCGGTGCTGCACAGCTGTACACAAAGTTCATTGGCAGGTTTGTGGACCAGTGGGCCGTGTCCAGCCCGAGGAGGGTCGGGTAAATTTCACCAGCGGGAGCGTAGGTGGGGAGTTGGGACTAAGGGCAGCATCGGCAATGATAGTGTGAAGGTGGCGTGCCAGATCGGCATGCCCAAATAGCTGCAGCGAGCCTGCACGGCGCGCCTGAGCGCCAGCGCGGCTGCGGCCCGTCACGGCGACCGCACACCGCGCCTGAAGGAGCCTCAGGAGAGTCCAAGTGGAGCCGGGGGCCGCGCGCGCGCGCAGAGCGCATGGCGCAGGAGCTGATCGAGGGCGAGGCCGCCGAGAAGGCCAAGCGCGAGAAGCGCAGCGAGAAGAAGAAGGCCAAGAAGAAGAAGAAGAAGGGCGCGGCGGCCGAGCCGGCGGCGCCGGCCGCGGCGCCGCCGCCGAGCGATGACGAGGACGCCGACGAGGACGGCGACGCCCAGGAGCCGAGCGCGCCGGCGCCGAGCGACTCTGTGGGTGCGCCGCCCCTGGCTGGCCGCTGCGGGAGCCTTGGCCCTGATTTAAACGCCCCGGCAGGCGGCACCCGTGCGGCATGCACAGGGAAAAACCTGGGCGCAACACGGTTGAGCAGCGCAGCGCGGTGCGCTCGCCTGCTTGCCTGCTTGCGCGCGTCTCACTTCACACGGCGATGCAGACCGCTCAGGTGGGTCCCCAGCGCCGGCAGCACAGAACCCTCGCAAAACATGTTCAGCAGGCCTGCTAGGGCGCCTGGCCGCGCACCAGGCGACAGCCGCCGGCGGGCGGGGGGCTGCGGAAGGTGAACAGGTGCCTGGGTGTGTTGCCATGGACCCTGCATACGTGGCAGCCTCTGCGGTGCATGGCCCTGATGGAGCCCGACCCGCCGTGCTGCAGACACGGCGCGCGACACTGCGCCGGCGCCGGCGCCAGCGCAACCGGTGCCGCGGCAAGGAGGGCTCGTCGTGCCATCTCCGGAGTTGACACACGCCGCACTGTCCGCGTACTATGCGGCGATAGGGGCGCCCCCGCAGGCGCCCCTGCCGGCGCCCTCGCCGGCGGCGCCGCCGGCGCCCGCAGCGGCGGCCCCGCCGGCGCCCGCAGCAGCGCCGGCTGCCGTGGCAGGCCAGCGCCGCAACGCCGTCCTGGAGGCGCTCCGGCGACCGCTCGCTGGCAGCGCTGGCGTGCCAGGCGCGGCCCTGTGCCCGTGTCCTGGCGCGCTCCATGCATGCGAGCTCCGACACCTGGCAGGGGCAGCAGAGCAGTGCGCCCGGCCCGGATCGAATCTAGTGGTCATGCGCTCATGGTGTGTGGTATGTGCATGCCTCCATGGAAGAGGACAATGTAGGGGTCGCCAGGGCACATACCAGTCATGTTTGAGCACCATGGACCTTGACAGGACGCACGCGGGGGCTGCTCCCAGGGCCGGCTGGCAGCGCGGCAGCAGGCGGTGCGGCCGCGGCTGGAGGCCCGCCCGCATCTGAGCCCAGTGCGCTCTGAGAGCTGCCTCCTGCTTCAGCTATTCTGGAGGAAGGGACATGGATGCAGATGTGTTCCATTGTGAGGTAGCCAGCAACGCGGTGCTAGGAAGCACCATTCTAGCGCTGGGCGTAATCTGGCGCAGGCGTAGCGTGCGTGCTATGCGGAGTAGCTCGTGTTGAGCACACACTCCGCGTTTCCTTAAGCATGCCTGGTCCAATCGCCCCACTCGCTCCCCATGGCCGCTGCGCTGAGGGCGATGGGGGGCCCCGAATCGCAGTGGGCGCGGCCGCCGCGGCGGGTGCGGGCGCGGCGGGGCCGTCCGGCAGCGCTGCGCCCAGCGCCGGCGCGGCGCCGCCTGCAGGGCAGCCGCACCTGGAGGTGCGCCCCTGCGCCCGCCATGCAGGCGCCTGCACAGGCGCCTGCACGCGCGCGCCGCAAGCCGGTGAGTCAGCTTTGCGGGAGTGGGCGCTGCCGGGGCTGCTGGCGCCCGGGCGGGGCCTGTGCACGGCGCTGCCAGGCATTGGGGCGAAAGCGAGGTGCAGCGCTGCCGCGGTGCACCGCAGGCCGACCCGGAGAGGCGGCCTGCCAGGGTGGGTTCTAACAGCGTCTGTCCTCAGGTCCGCACGCGCGGCGCACGGCGCCCGGCACGGGCGCGGCAGCCGCTGCGCGCCGTAGCGCTGTTCTTTGCAGGAAATCTGTCTGGGCGAGGTATAGGGTTAGGACAAATCTAGGGCGGATCAAAGCCGCGTGGCCGCGCGCGCGCAGGTGTGGCTGGACCTGGACCGGGCCATGCGCGGGCGCGACCTGGGCCGCCTGCAGGCGGCCATCCGCAAGGGCGTGGCATGCATTGTGACGAGCGTGCAGGACCCGGCCGGCCTGCCCGCCGGCATCAGCACGGCGTGCCCCCCCTCCCTCTCCCCAATGGGCCCGACTGATCCACCCGCCCGCCCAACCCTGCAGCCGAGCAGAGGCGCGCTGCGGGCGCACGCACCTGTCCGCGCTCAAGGGCCGATCTGGCGCGGCGCGGTGGTTGCAGACGCCTGTGTATGCACCCTCCCCTCGCGAAGCCGGTGGGAGCTTGTGGCAGAGTCGGACCTGCAGCCCTGAGCCATGCTGCAGCCCTGAGCCATGCTGCGCGAGTGCTATAACTGTGCTGTGTGTGTGTGCGCTGCCCAGGCGCCGCAATATGCGTCATGCATCCTTATGCTGAATTGTGGTTTAGAGGGTCGTTGACATATTTTGAAGCGGCGAAGAGACCTGCGCGCCGTGCACGTTCATTGGCTGCTTGCTGCATCGGCTGCTTGCTGCACGTGCAGGGGCCCTGTGCAGGCTTGCTTCCCGGTAAGTGCGGCGCGCGCCATGCGGCCGCCTCCTCTGCCGCCACAAAGCGCCTGACGCGCGTGTGCTGCGGCAGCTGCGCGAGAAGGTTCGCCTGGCGCAAGTCCTGCTGAAGATGAACCAGGATGGGGCCTCGACGGCCGGGCAGCCCGCGGCCCCCGTGGTGCGCTCGCTGCGCGGCGGGCCCAGGAACCCGTTGCAATGCCTTGCTGGCACAGCACAAACGACTCTGCACTTGACCAGCTGGGGAGCGCTGTCAGGCGGTGCCCCTGCCGCACCGGGTGGCGCATGCTCACCCGCGCTCGTCACACGTGCGGGGTAACCCGCGGGGAGCTGCCTCCATGGTGTGCGCGTAATGGTGATATGTATTGATGGTTCAGCGTCCTGTCATCTGGCTGTCATCTGAGGCACGTATGCATGAGCTTAGGACTCAACAGAGGTCAGAGCGCCGCCTGTGGGGACCCCCCGGTTATGCGAGCGGTGCTCATTAAGCAGTGTCCTTGCTCAGGCTGCCTTGGCTGGCTGGCGTGCAGGCTCCGGGGCTGCGCCCAGCTCCGCCGGGCCAGGCGCGCGCGCCGCCGTCGCCGCCGCAGGCGGCCCGCCCCGGCGCGGCGGCTGCCAACGGCAGCTATGCGCCTAACGTCATGGCGACGCTGTTTGCCGCGCACGCAAACGCAGTCGGCGCCGCGCCGCAAGTGCCAGCGGTGGGCGGCGCGGCGCAGGGGCAGCTCCGCGCAGGTGAGCAGCGCTCTTGCCGTGTCATCTCATGCAGCCCCCAGCGCTGCCCCTGACCCTAAACCTAACCTCATGCCATGCTGTGCCCGGCGGTGCAGCACGTACGCTGTGTGCCCCCACCACCATGACCTGTCCTCTTCCCAAGCCGAGCGGTCACATAGATCGGGAGGGGCAGCAATGCACTGTCACACTGCGTATCCTGGCAGCGCCCGCCCTGCAGCTCCTGTGGCGCCCGCAGTGCGCAGCAGGGCGTTGCCGCGACAGCACCTGAGGCTGCCTGCGCAGCGGTGTGGCATTCCGCTACACACACGTCCCTCCTGTGCCAAGCACGCAAGGGTTCACAGCTGCGTGGTGTGCGAGTGATGTCCTAGCTGTGGCGGCGGCAGGCGGGCAGCATTTTCCGGGGCGCGGCGGGGGCCGTGGCGGGTTTCCGCTGCAGCCGCAGCCGCAGCCGCCGCTGCAGCCGCAACCGCAGCCGCGCGGCGGGCGCGGCGGGGCTCTGCCGCAGCCGCAGCCGCCACAGCAGCCGCGCGGCGGCCGCGGCGGCCGTGGCGCCCCTCCCGCAGGCCGCCCCGCGCCGCCGCCGCTGTTCGCCTTTGCGGCGCCCGCGGCGCAGCAGCGCATGCCGCCGGCGCCGGCGCCGGCGCCGCCGCCACCCCGGGCGGACCATGCTGCTCAGCGGGTGCGCTGCTGGCTGCTCCCTCCCGGTTGCTCCCTCCCGGTTGCTCCCAGGCTTTTGCGTAATTGGGGCCCGTCGGCTTTCCTGCTGCCTGAAGGGCAAGACTGCGCAGAGGAGACGGTGCTTCTCCCGGACTTGTCATTGTGCAGGCCTGCCCAAACGCCTTAGCACAGCCAGCAAATCAGTGCAGCGACCGCACCAGTGCGCGACAGAGACCGCGCTGCCATGCGCTGGGCTGGGCTTCTGGCACTGCGCGACCTGCAACTTTCGCGTCATCGCCCGCAGGCGCAGCCGCCGCCGAGGCCGAACGTGCAGGCGCGCGCGCAAGCGCGCGCTGCCGCGTTCGCCGCCGCCGCCGGCTGGCACGGCGGCGACGACGAGGGCGAGGACTGCTGCGTGTGCATGGAGCGCGCGGTGGCGACGAAGTTCGAGCCGTGCGGGCACCACGTGACCTGCGCCGTCTGCGCGCCGACCGTCAGGACGAAGGGCAGCGGCTGCCCCATCTGCCGCGCGGACATCGAGCGCATCAGCGCCTGGGCGCCGCCCTGATGAGCGCCGCCCCTACCGTGCGGTGCTCTGCCGGCAGCGTCGCGGCCTGTCTGCCGCGCCACGGGTTGCTGGGCTGCCGTGCTGTCAGGCAGCGCAGGCAGCCTGCGGCGCTGTGCGGCGGCTGCGGCGCTGCGGGCTCGAGGTGCGGGCGTGAGGTGCTGCCTACGTTCGTCAGACCAGTGCAGCTTTGGGCTGTTGGCTCTTGACACTATGTTGATGCGTGCCCGGCTGGCTCGTACGTTGTCCTGCCAAAGTCCCAGCATTCACCTTGGGCGCTAGTGCGCGTCCGTGCCTGCTGGGAGCCATCAAGGTGGAGACTTGTGGGGCAGGGCCGCCGCAGACTGGGTAGGTAGAGACTTTGGTGGAAACCTGTGCAAGGCACCAGTAGCGCAGGTAGGCACTAGCACTGGAGGTGTTTGTCGGCACGGTACGTCAGTATCCAGTCTGTCTGGCTTGCATGCATGCGGCCTGTGGCTGCTACCAAAGCATCTGCTGGCGAGAGGCACCTTGAGGTGCTATAAACGGCAGGTATGTTACATGCCTGATACATGCCAGTCCTGCAGTATCCTGGGTAGTTTGCGGCAGGTGCGGTTGTCACGGCAGGTGCGACTGATACGAGGTCTATCACCGGAGGAAGCGTCGTGTGTGGGAAGTAAGCGCATGCCCTCTCATCATGGGCCTCAGCCACCGGTGATAGACCGCATGCCAAGTCAGCTAGGCATACTGGCTGATGGTACACGGCCCAGCCAGCACAGAAGGTTGGGAGTCCAACGCACCGTATACATACGGAAGACACTTCTGACGGAAGTCTTGAGGCAAAAGAGTGCACTCGCCAGGGCTCTACAGCTCACCCGCTAGCTCCAGCTTGTACCAGCTTTCCTCCACAGCGGTCAGGCGCCGGCTGCCAGCAGAGAAAAGAAGCGCAGTGCAATGGCAAAGGGGCTGCGCTCGAACAATCAGAAAGCACTCAGACACGCACGCAGGTGAGCAGCACGCCGGTCTGCAGCTTATCACTGTGCACATGGTGTGTTGCAAGGGGTCGAGCCGCCCCTTGCGGCGGCCGGCACAGCAGTAGTACAGTTGCCCCAAGAGCTGAGCAGGCTGTGACCTGCACAGGGCTATCGTCAAAGCCACAGAGCCGTTTCAGGCTGGTGAGGAGGCACGCTTTGCCAAGATGGCGCAGACGCTGGCTCAGGCGGACGAGCGCAGGAAGCAGGTGTGGCTGCTCGTTCTCAGACATGCCTGCTCTGCGTGTTCCTTGGCGCTTGTCAAGGGTACGTGGCGTGGTAAGGCGAGGAGCTTGAGGAGTGGCGGTGCGCTCCGCAGGCCGCGGCTGAGCGGCCGGTCGACATGGCCACGGACGTTGCGGAGGAGCGGGGGCGCTCGGGGCGCCTCGGCGCTGACGGGGCCTCTGGCTTGGGGACAAGTGAGCCTCCGTCTCAGGCTGGCGCGGCGGAGAAGATGGAGGTGGACGCGCGGGCGGACGCCAGGTGCCTCACACTTGGCAGGGTGCTTTGGTCGCTGGCTCTGTGCGTGCCGTGCGTGCTGTGGCACTCGCTACGCTCTGTGGCTCTACTTGAAGATGCGTATCAAGTACCTTGCAGCGCCCCGCAGCTCGGTGACGAGTGAGGTGTGGGTCTGTGACCTCTGTGCCCAGACAGCCTGCAATTTACGCCGGGGCCTGGTCCGGCAGGAAGCATGCGCGGCTGGCAGCGCGGAAGGGCAAGGGCTTCAAGGTCAAGGCGGCCAAGAAGGTCCGCTCGGTGCTGAACGAGGAGTTCCACAAGCGGAGGACCAAGGGCACCCGGCGCGGCGCGTTCAAGCGAGACATCCTTGGCGCTGCTGAGGGCTAAGAGTTGAAGCAAGCCCTGGATTGTGCGCTGAGAGCCTCTGCCTGTGCGTGCGAGCAGCTGCTACGTGGTCTGATGTGAAAGGAGACAGGAGCTGCATATTTGTGACGCACCTGAGGCGGTGCTGTTCAGTCATATTGAGTCTTTGTATCCCTGCGCTTTCTGTGTGCTCGCATGCATCCCTATCTCGGCATCTTGTTGGGCTCCAGGGCGCATTTTACATCCGGAACAGTACAGCACATGACTTGTCCGCACACGCATGCCGTGGTGCAGTCCGTTGATAAACTTTCAGACCCACAGCTGTTGCCAGCTCCACTTAGAACCCCCGCTCATAGACATAGCAAAGTCTAAGCCATGCATAGCTTGATATCAGTGCAAAATTTCTTGAACTAGTTGCTAAGCTGTCTCTGCCAAAATCAAGAGTCTGCAATATGCAGGTGAGACATCATCAAGCTCAGCTGGTGACAAGGCGCTAGATACCTATCTCGCTTAGATGATATGACAAGCCCCTCGTGGCAGTAGCCCACCCCCTTGGTATGCATGGGGAGCAGCTCCTGGTAGACATGCCAGTGCACGCGACTACTCCGCGCGTGACGCCCTGTGCCGTCCCAGAAAGTGGGCCAGGCGTTGAGCGCCTTGTTGCTTTGTGCACCATGCTGCCACCGTGTGCCGCCGAATGACAGCGCGCCTGCATGGACTTGTGACGGACGTTGGCCGCATGCATGGTGGGCTTCACTCCCAAGGGCTCACCTCAGGCCGCGGCATGCGGCCCAGCCTCCGAGCCAGGCGCTGCATCAGCCTCGGCCGCCGGGCCGGGCGCGGCCCCGCCGAGCGCCTCGGCGCGCTCGGCTGCGGCCGCCGCCGCGGGCGCCGCAGTTGGCTCGGCGGCCTGCGCAGGGTCTGCAGCGGTGCCCTCCGGCACGGGCGGGCCGCTGCTCGGCAGCGTGGGGTCTTTCGCGGGCTCCTCCGCAGGCCCGCCAGCCGGCACGGCTGAGTCGGCAGGGCCGCCCCCGGGCGCAGCATCCCCGTCCGCGGCCGCCGCTGCCGCATCGGCCGCCGCAGGCGGCGCGGCGGGCTCTGCGGCTGCCGCCGCCGCGTCGACCGCCGCGGGCGGCGCGGCGGGCTCCGCAGCCGCCGCGCCGCTGCCGTCCTCGGCAGCGGCAGCGGCGTCGGCGGGCTCCGCCTTGGACGCGGCATTGGCGGTGCCGTCGTCTGCCTCTGCAGCACCTGCCTCGCCTGCATATACAGTGCAGAATTCAGAGCATTTTGCACCATGCAGGCCAGGTCGCAGCCTAAGGCTTGGCACAAACAAGTCAGCACCGCTGCCTGCAAGCCTACAGGAAAAACACCAGCTTGGTGTTGGCGGCATATAAAGCCAGATGCGCACCAGCTGCAGCCGTCGCCTCCCCCTGCTCCTGGCAGTATGCCAGCGCAATCGCCTTGATCACCGGCTTGCGCGCGCTCACATCCACACCAAACTCCTTCTCTGCGCACGCAAGACACACGCGCACTGTGCGCTCCACGCCATACGGGCAGCACTTTTGGGTTGACCTGCAGTGACGAGGCAGCCACTGCAGCCGGTCTACCAGCAGGATCTGCCCCTGGCTCTCAGCAGCAGGTCAGCAGGTCACAGCGAGGCCGCCAGCAGCATGAGCATGCAGCACTTGATGCGCAATCTGCGCACCCAGCTGCGCCATGAGCATAGCTATGTTGAAGTTCTGCACGTCCACGCCGGACAGGATGCGCCGCACGGCCGCCTGACCGCCCAGTGGACAGCATGTTCAGGCCACTGTGTCAGCAAGGGAGGGGCCATCATGTGAGCCCTCATGTTATAGATTTTTGACACAGAAGAGTTAGAACGCAGAGGCATGCCAGCCACACGAGCTGAGATGCTGAGGGACACGTCGAAGCTTGACAGGCAAGCGCTGTGCTGGGAACCTCGCCCTCCGCTGACACTGACACTACAGCAGTTGTGCAGCACACAGACCGCGTGTGCAATGGTATCAGCTGCTGGTCGCAGCCGCCGCGCCTTCAGCATGTCGTCAAGCAGCTCCGCGGCGGCGTGCAGGGATGCCAGATCTTCCTCGCCATTGTCCGGCTTGGCCGTCTTTGCCTTCTTTGCAGCCTGGCACACATCGGAGCTGTTCTGCGTACCACCGCGCTGCTCTTTCCCTGCTGGTACTTCCTAGACAGGGGACGGCAAGCATACCGCAGACACTCGTGCACAGCGCCCTGTTATCAAGCACAGCAGGCAAGATGCGCCATCCCACCACCCAAGCAGGCGTGCCAGCCCCTTGCGTTCGCAGCGCACCGCTGCCTTCGGCTTCGCGGCGGGCGCCTTGCGCTTGCTGGTCTTTGGCGCGGCCGCCTCAGGCCCCTCCTCCTCCTCGTCCTCGTCCTCCTCGTCCTCCTCCTCCTCCGCCTCCGCCTTTGTCCTTGCCTGGCGCAGCAGTGCCTGCTGTGTTGCAAGGCGTACGCCATAGCAGGGGGTAACACCCACCGCAATGACCAGCTTCTACAAGTGTGCAGGCGGGTTTTTCCAGGGTGTATCCGCCCTTGTATGTGTTCAAACACAGACAAGCCTGGGCGGCAAGGGCAGCATGTGCTGCTGGTGCACCCAGAAGCGTGAACGGAGCAACTACGAGTGTGCGCAGGCAATCGTGATGGAGTGCCGCTCTGGCTGGACGCACCGGCACCTTCCTGACGGCTGCACGCTTCTTGGCAGAGCTGCCCTCTGCCTTGCCTGCCGCCTTGCTACCTTTCTTCTTTGCCTCCTGTGCAGTGCATGCACTGGCTCAGTGAACTGAACGTAGGGCGGCCAGTCAGAAGCTCAAGCTTGGCACGAGCCGGCATGCGCTGTGGGGTACCCCATACAATGAACATCACACCTGGTCTATTCTAAACATGTCACTCACACTGTCGTACGTGTGGTGGGCATCAGAGTGGCCCCGCGCACCGTGGCTGCCACGTCACGGCTCGACAGCTGCTTTGGCTTCTCCAGGAACTCCACCAGCGCGCGCACTTTGGCCGCCTGCCAGCAGCGTCGCGGATCTATGTCTGCTGGGTGAGCAGAAACCGAGAGCTACAAGCGGCGTCTAGGTCTAGGGCAGCTGCAGGCAACGGGTCAGCTGTCATCTCCGCTGTGTCAGACTTTGTAAGAAGCTCATATAGGGCAAGGCTGGCAGTAGGCTGCTTGCTGCTGACCACAAGCATTCCAAAGTGTCGGCTGCATGTGCATTCTGCAAATGAATGGCCGTCAGTGGATGCAGCTGCTCGTCCAGAGGCACACATACATGACCAGTTCAACAGGTACAGAGGGCAGGCGGGGTGACACAGCTCTGCACCTTGTCGCCCGAGCCGCGCGGCAGGTCCACCAGGTCCATCGCGCGGTGCACGTCCGGCAGCTTCCACTTGCCCAGCCGCTCCTCGATCCTGCCCAGCTCCTCCAGCCCCCACGCGCGCGCCTCCGCGTGAGCGGCTGCTGCGCTGCGTTGGCGGCGCCGCCGCCTGCTTCAGATCCGAGCTGCGGCAAAGGCCTGTAACGCGCCGCAGGTGCGGCCTGGGCTGAGCAGCCCTAGCGGCAGACGTAGGCAGCCTACATCTTCGAGCCAGCCAGCTGCCAGCGCGGTTGCTCAGGCAAGGGGTGGGCCACAGGCAGGCACCTTGCTGTCACCCGCAAACGTCCAGCCGGAGAAGGCGCGGGTGTCCTTCTTGCGCGAGCTCGCGGTGCCGCGCCGCTTGTACAGCACCAGGTGCAGCTGCTCCAGGAACTCGTCGCTGCCGGGGATCTTGGTCAGGCGGTGCGCGACTGCGTGCAGGGTGCAGCCACTGAGCGCCGTGAGCACACTGATGAAGCGCGCAACCTGAGCAACTTGCACAAAGAGCACACTAACCAGGAAAGGTATAATGTTGAACGCAGCAACAGTAGCAGAGCGCGGGCATACCGTTTGGGATGTCTCCAAGCTTGATGCCCATGCCCTGCGCTTCAATGCACGACGTGATTGCCACAGGAGGAAGCGTTCCGTGGTTGGAAAGCAAGACCTCCAGAACAACGCTTAGAAGACGTCTTCCACAGCAGGACAAACAGCCCCATATACGCGCGCAAGTGCGACTTAGCTGCATATAGATAGCAACAGGATGGCATACACCTGTTAAGGCCGCGTGCCAGAGAGAAGCTCACCTCCTTGGCAGCTGGAGTGCCGGCAACCTTCTTGCCAGACTCGTTGTTGGCGACGGGGTCAAAAAAGTCGACTGTCTTGCGCTTGCGCGCTCCGCGCGCTGCGGTCCCGTCCTCGCCATCAGCTGCGCCGAGGGTGGCTGCCGCCGTTGGCGTGTTGGACGCCATCCTGAGCACGCGCTGTGCTGCTCACGATGAGGCTTGCACTGACTGACTGGCCTCATCTTGCCCGTGCCCCCAACGGCTCTTAAACCCTTGCCCCGGGACTGACTGCCCTCCAAGGCTCTTCTCCCCTTGAGAGCCCTGTCTCGACAGACGTCTGTAATCACTGCACTCCCGTGAACGGCAGGCTGACTACACGGCCTACTTTCTCTTGTTCTCCCACAACAGCCTGTGTTTGGGAACCTCTGGCCGAGGAGCGCCCTGCTGCAGCCTGATTCCTGTACGTACCTGCTGGGTGAAGGCACTGTTGAAGACGGTGGGTGCAAGGGATGGGGCGCGACGCGGAGGATGGCAAGGCCGTCGTGAAGCACAAGCACAAGGAGGGGAAAAAGGAGGGCAACCGGAGCGACCGGCGCAAGGCCGCGGCAGTGGACAACACTTTCCGGCGCACCTGGGACAAGGACGAGTTTGAGGAGAAGGCTGCCGACCGCGAGAAGGCGGGTTGCTGCAGTCTGCAGGAGGCGCCACTGTATGGGCAAGGCCAGTGCAGGCTACTGATTGGTGACCTATACCAGCAACTGAGCGGTGTGCGCGAGCGCGCAGGTCGCCAAGGCCGAAGAGGAGAGCGCGCTTGATGTGAAACGCAGGAAGCGGCTCGGTGCGAGCCCACGTGGCTGGTTATCTTGTGTGCTGGAAGGCTGCTGGTGAGCCAGTGTGACGTCCTGAGCGCCCCTGCGCAGAGCGCGACCCGCTGCACCAGGGCATCATCGTCGAGCGCGCCACGCTCAAGCAGCGCGACTTCTCGCTCAACCTGACCGGCCGGCTAGGCAAGTCGCAGGTCGTCACCAACAGCACGCCGCTGAACCAGCAGGTGCGGACTGGGGCTGCGCATACCTGCTCTACAGCCTCGTCGGACACTGGGCAGCTTGTGCCTTCAAAAGCCATGAACTTTCTTTTGCATCTGCGTGGTGGCACAAAGCTTTTTTGCCTCTACTCAAGGTCAGCGCTCAGAAGACGTCGGGTACAGGAGGGGCTGTATAGCCCTCACTGCAGTGAGCTTGCTCTTGCGTGCGCCCAGGCTGGGTACTATTGCAGCGTGTGCGACTGTATCTTGCGCGACTCTGCGTCATACCTGGACCACATCAACGGCAAGTACCACAACCGCGCGCTGGGTATGTCCATGCGTGTGGAGCGGTCCACCGCAGACGATGTGCGCTGGCCCTGCCTCCCTGGCCAGTGCTGGCTCCCGTGAGGCAGCTCGGGGTGTGGTTCCTGCTGTGTGTCGTTGGGTGGCGCATGGCCTGCACACAGCCGCCCACCGTCCTGAACAGTCCTGAATGCCTCACACTGTCTCAGTTAGCACACCAAGGGAGCTTGACATGGTGTCTCGGGCCACTGACACAAGCGTGCAAGCTCGGCGTGTGCAGTGCTTATGCGGACATCCTTCAAATGGTGATGCGCTTGCGGCAGGTGCGAAAGCGCTTTGACGCGCTCAAGGACAAGAAGTACCAGGCGGAGCCGCTCGACACTGTGGCAGACGGTGTGTTCAGGGCCCAGCTTGGCCCACTTTGCTGCACATGCAGCACCCACCTGTTCCCACCCGCGTCGCGGCATAACAGGCCCTTGTAATGCCGCGATGCTGCCGAGCATACATTGCTGTGGTGGGCACGTGCGGGTCAAGGCAAGGCCTGCTTCCATTGCTAGCTTGGGGTCGCGCTGGACCCTGCCACTCACCCTGCCACCCAATGTGGTGCAGGGCATGCCTGTCGTTAGCTTTCTGCATTGGGGCGGACGGGACGCGGCGGTGTAGCACGGAGGGCAGCTGTGCCGTGGCGCAGACGCCAATCAGCGTGGGCGGGAGCATGAGCGGAAGGGAGCGCTTGCTAGGCTATGTGTGGACATGCAAGTGACAAGCGTGGGCTGCCGTAGCGCTGAAACCCTTGCTGCTGCGGGCGCAGGCTTCGACCGGCGCGTGCTGGAGCGGCAGGAGGAGGAGGAGCGGCAGCGGGAAGAGCGGCGCGAGCGCAAGCGCGAGCGCAGGGTGCGTAGCCTTACGACCCGGCTCATCCAGGCTCCTGCGTGCACCCCACTGCTTAGCAAGCGCAAGCCTGCATGCGCGTGACCGTGCGAGTCTCGGTGGGCGCTGCGTGAGCAGTACTGCCTTGCGTGCAACGTGAAAGTCAGCCTGTCGCCTGGGTGCGTGGCCGCGCGTGAAGGCTGCATGGTGCATGAGGTGGTGGGTGAGAGTGCGGACGCGCGGGGCCTCGCAGAAGGGCGGTCGGGACGCGGAGGAGGAAGTGGAGGAGGACCCCGACGCGCTGGCGCTCATGGGCTTTGGCGGCTTTGGCGGCAGCCGGAAGTAGCCACACGCGGGGTTGCCATGCGAGCGTCAGCCAGCGTGTGTGTGCATGTGTATATGAGGGGCGTGCTGCGGGGTGTGTGCCATGAAGGTGCTGAGCTGCTCTTGCGGGCCTTGCCCGGGGTCCTCAAGTGGACACAGGCGAGCAGAGGTTGATACAGGGTGTAACAGAAATGTGTCACAGGCTAGTCTGTTACATCAAGCTGCAGATGGATGCTTTGTTCTGGAGCAGATCACTCAGCCAATGTGTGGGAACTGCAAGCGAACATCCTTCAGCGTCCGCGACAGCCTGCACAAGTGCAGGACGTGTGCGTCTTGGAGGCTGAGTCGCAAGCGATGGATGCATACGAGAAGCATGAGACGCTTGGCGAGGGAACCTTTGGCGTGGTGTTCAAGGCCATCCACAAAGAGGTGCAGGAGCTGGTGCATATATGAATTGATCACATCATTGACTCCTGTCTGGTTTGACGCTTGCCCCGTGCTGCACACGCAGACAGGACAAGTGGTGGCCATCAAGAAGATCCGCTTGGGCAAGGCCAAGGAGGTAGGCATAGCTGCCGGAGCTTGCTCTCGATGTGCATACGTTTGCACGTGCACTAGACTCTGCATGTGCCTTGCGTCAGGGCGTAAACATGACCGCGCTGCGCGAGATTAAGCTGCTCAGGGAGCTGCATAGTCCATACATAGTGCGCCTGCTGGACATCTTCCCACACAAGCGCAACTTGAGCTTGGTGCGGAGCCGTGCTCCCAGGACTTCAGCACAGCACACGCGTGCTTTGTGGTAGAGAGCGACCTGAGGGAACGAGCGGAGGGGTGTGACCTGTATCCTGTGGCAGGCTATGGCAGCGCTGGCTGCTCGTGTTGCTGCACGTAGCCAGCTGGTCTGACACCAAAGCGGCTCAAGCTGGCAATGCTTCCACCCCACTCTGCACAACGACGTGCACCTCTTTGCCGGCACACGCCTGCCCTGGCCGTGCAGGCTCCCAATGTGAAGAGCCACTTGCGCGGCGGGCATAATGACAAGCCTGACAGGGTCGCACGCGAGAGCCTTAACAAGGAATGAGAGTGTGCCTGGGGCTTGCAGCACCCACCCACCTGCGGGGTGCTCACACGACACGGGCGTCAGCACAGGTCCTGGCAGACAGTCAGCGGGGTGGCTCTCGCAGCCCGTCAACTGCCATGCATGGCATGAGCCTGCGCCGCGGGCCTCGCAGGTGTTCGAGTTCATGGAGAGCGACCTGGAGGCGCTCATCAAGGACCGCGCGCTCATCCTGTCCGAGGCGGACGTGAAGAGCTACCTGCAGATGCTGCTGCGCGGCCTGGAGGTCTGCCACGCGCACTGGGTGCTGCACCGCGACGTGAAGCCCAACAACTTCCTCATCGCCTCCACAGGCGCGCGGCTCACCCGCCTGCAAATCGCTGCTCACACGGGCAGTTATTGCTGGCTGTGGTCGCTTGCCGCGCGGCATGCTCACGGCCCGACGAGGGCCTTGCAGGAGAGGCAGCTGGCATGACTGTGGCCTGGCTGGAGAGCGCAGGCGAGATGAAGCTGGCCGACTTCGGCCTGGCGCGCGTGTTTGGCAGCCCGGAGGCCGGCCGGTACACGGACCAGGTGCGGCGCGGGCGCTGCTCGCTTGCTCGGTCCAGCACATGCATGCGCGGCCTGTGCATGCTGTGCTGCTGTAGCCTGGGAGCCCATGTGCGGCGCCCAACGCTTTTCAGCCCGCCGCATGTAGGGAAGCCCGCTGGGACGTTGCCAGATGGCTTCTTGACGCAGGTGTTTGCGCGCTGGTACCGGCCGCCGGAGCTGCTGTACGGCAGCACAGCCTACGGCCCGGCCGTGGACATGTGGGCCGCCGGCTGCGTCTTTGCAGGCGCCCCCTCTCATCCGGCGCATCCGGCTCACATGTCAGACCTGTTTGTGCTGCAGCGCGCGCTACCTGAGGGGCGCTCAGGGGACCCCGACACGCTTGGCCACCGTGTGTGTGTCACCACCCATCGTGATGCTGACAGGGGCGATCTTGGGCGGGAGGCACGGACGCTCAGGCAGGTGCTCCACAGCACAGCGCACGCGCAGCCAGGATCACGGGGTGGCGCGTCCGTGGCCCCGTCCCGACCCCCACGCCGGCTGCCCGTTCGGGCACGGCGCAGCGGCCCTGAGCGCGCTCGCGCGCGCGCGGCGCGCAGAGCTGCTGCTGCGGCGCCCCTGGCTGCCGGGCGCGTCCGACCTCGACCAGCTCGGCAAGATCTTCCAGGCGCTGGGCACGCCTGGGCCGGGCGCGTGGCCCGGCGCCGATGCGCTGCCGCACTTCGTCGCCTTCCAGCCCACGCCCGCGCCGCCGCTGCGCGCAACCTTCCGGCAGGCGCGCGGCCTCAGGCCGGCCTGCGGCCGAGACCGCTGCTCGTGCAGCTTCCCGCTGCAGATGCCGCGCTGCCTTCAGCCGGTCGGCGGCCGGCCCGCGCGTGCGCGCCGGACCTCCGCGCGCGGCCGGCCGGCCCCGGGTGGCGCTGTAGCCCAAGCCTTGCTCGCGCACCAGCACCCGCCTCGCTGATGCCGGCCCTGCGCAGGCGAGCGAGGACGCGCTGGACCTGCTGGCGCGGCTGATCGCATTCGACCCGGCACGCCGCCCGAGCGCTGGCGACGCGCTGGCGCACCGCTTCTTCCGCGCCGCGCCCGCGCCAACGCCGCCGGGCCGCCTGCCGCGGCCGCCCGTGCGCGCGCGCAACCCGCTCGCGCTGCCCACCAAGGCGCGGCCCGGCCGCTGCCCGGCCCGGCGCGGCTCCCTCCTGCAAGGCGCCGCGCGCCTGCCGCCGACGCCGCCAGCCGCCCCAGGCGGCGCCGCGCGGCTCAGAGGCCAGCGCGCGCGCGGCGCAGGGCGGCTCGGCGCTGCAGGCGGCGCCATTGGCGCCGGCGCCGCTGGCGCCACAGGTCTCGCTGGACTCTGAGCCTGCGGCGAGCGGCGGCGAGCCGCGGCGCACGGGCATGAGCGCCGACGTGAAGAACCTGGCGCTGGCCACGGGCAACAAGCGGTGCCTACCCTGACCCTACGCCTGCCTGCTCCTGCCCGGCTGGTTTGCCAGCAGCAGTGCTCGTCTGTGCGGCCCATGGCAATAACTCGATGATGACGTCTGCTAGGTGACGGGAGGCTGCACTTCACTGGTGCCCTGCATGCAGAACCCTCCAAGAGGGGCCCCATTGCTCTGCAAGTGCAGGCTGTCATGGCCTGGTCATGCGAAGGCCCGCTGCAGTCCCTGAGCGCCTGACACTCTGGTTGCGCCCTGTTTTATCCACTTAAGACTGAAGCGTGGCCCGTTCAATAGCCTGGCTAGTGCTTGTCACATGGCGGAGTGAAGCCACGGCATGGCCTGCTTCGTAGTAATACCTGCTAGGCTCTGCCACATGCAGCCTATGACCTACTGCCTGCTTGTGCAGGCAGCGCTCAGCCCCGGGCGGCCGGAGCCTGCTGCGCAATGAGTCGGGCATATCGATGGAGGGCGTCGCGGAGCAGGACGCCTGCTTAGGCGGCGACCTGCTGGCCGGCCTGGCGCAGGCGACTGACGCTGCCGGTGCCAGGGAAAGCGCGCCCGCCGCGGCGGCGCCCGAGGGGGCGGCTGCGGCGGGGCGCGCGCACCCCCTGGGCGCGGCAAACGGCGCTGCCCAGGCAGGCTGCGCGGGCCCTGCAGGGGGGCCCGCGCCGAGCGGCCACCCCGCCAACCCTGCGCTGCTGGACCTAGACGCCGATCGCGGCCCGCGGCCGCGGCAGGACCGCGAGGACCTGAGGCGCGTCGCCCGGGCGCATTGGGGCCCCTGCCCTGGCGTCACTGGCGGCGCGCGTCGCTCGCGACGCGTCGCCTCCCGCGCACCGCCACATGACCTGTTCCGCAGCTTTTGCGCACAAAGGGAGGGCTCTGCTGCAGAGAAGACGCGCGCTGCATGGGTACTTATTGCATGACGACACGTGCGTGACGCCACCGTGATCAGCACATGCGCAGGCCGGCTTGAGCCAGGCAAGAAAGTGGAGGGCGGCTCAGCATGTGCCACTCCTGCAGGGCTCTCGTTGTTGGCGCGTCTGCTGTCGTGTGCTGTCCGCCATATCACGTATTCATGCAGGAGCACAGGCACAGCTTGCGAGTAGTTAGTAGCGAGTCGCCGACCCGGCAGGGCTTGGCAGATGAGTGACGTGGTCGGCGGCCTGCCGTGATGCAGGTACCTCGGGAAGCGGAAGCTCGACCTGGATGGCGTCCTGGCAGGCGCCGAGCCTGGAGGCAGGCATTGAAGCGGCACCATGTTAGCACGACTGCTTGCCCCTGCAAAACGCATGCCAGCACACGAAGTGGGAGCATGGGATGCCGCAGCGACCCCCCTGTAACAGCAGGGCGGATGATGATGCACAGGGTATACGTGTTACCATGGTTATGAGACAGCGGCTGACAAGCACCAAACCCTCGGACCGCAGCTCAGCTGTCCTCAGCAAATTGGCAAACCTGCGGACAACGCACTGCTTGAGCAGGCGCGCGAACACGCGCGACGGGGACGTCAAGCAAGCAGACCGGCCCCCCCTGCAGACCCCCCACCCCCCAGCACCAGCTGTCAAACTCTGTCAATGTCCAAACTCTTGACCGACATACTACATGCGAGCGCAAATTCCAATAACCATTTTCTGCCCTGATCACGCCTGCAGACAGACACGATGCAGGAAGCCACACGTACTCATCATCCGCATGACAGTGCAAGGCAGTCCGAATATGCAACCACCCTCCTGCCTGCCCCAGCGGCGCACACCAGGTACGCAGGGCACTGCCGCGCATACTAATGGCGTGCCCAAGCCATGTGCCTCATCATACGCGCAAGCAGGCGTGCTGGCTCACAACGTGGGCCAGGAGGCTTGCTGGCTGCCTCAGGGCTTGCTGGGTCAACCCGCGCGCTGCGCATGCTGCATACAGACACGCCTGCCTGCAACTGCTTCCCGCTTGCCTCAGAAGCGCAGCGCTGCCAAAGTGCAGCCCTGCCATAAGAGACCCAAAGGGCACTGCGAGCGCATGATCACTTCAGGACCCCAGGGCGTGCGCTGCCGCGCCAGCAGCCTGTGGAAAACATACTTCTGCGGCAATGGGGCAAAAAAGTGCGTGGCTGCCCCGCCAGCGAGAACAGGGGAGCCACGGTGAAAGACGAAGGAAAACCACCAAACGCGGCGCGACTGTGACCTTGGTCTGGAGGGTCGCCGACATCTGCTGCGCCTCGCATGGCGCAGCAGCGCCCGCCTGCTCATGCGCCGCCAGGCATGCGAGCAGCAGCTGGGCATGCCCAACCCTGGCGCGGCTTCACCCAGCACTTTGCGAGGACAAGAAAATACGCGAGGCCTATGTATCGCGCCTGAGAAAGCATGGAGCAAAGTAGGTAAAGTAGAAAGCCCGCCTGCGCCTGCTGGCCCCGCTCATGCTGCGCGCCCTCTCAGCAGCGCTCCGCGGACAGCTTGCGTGTCACATGCGGGGCGCAGCTGCGCCCCGCAGCACAAAACACCCAATCTCGGGGCGCGTGCCCGCAACACCTGAATAAAAGTCCTGTGCGCACCCGGCCCCGCCTTGCACCTGAGCCGCGGGACTCCTGCAAATTTGAGTTGGGCCACATGGCCTCGTTTGACTGCGTGACCTCAGACCTACATACCCCGACGCGCACTGCCCGATACAGGCTGGGGATGCGCGGCGCAGTCGCCGGCCACGCGACTGCTCCTCGATCACGCTCCTGCCTACTGACCCTCCTACGCATGACCTACGCATGAAATGGGGCTCGCACAAAGCGCCCTAGGCATGCAACCACTGACGCTCCAGCCTGCGCGCACTCCTCGACCGCCGCCGCGCCTTTCCAGCCCCCATGCCTCCACGGCACCAAGGTTCCTGAGCACCGCCCGCTCGCGGCCTACCTGTCTGCCGCAGGACATGCGCTGTCCACAGTACTGAACCAGTCCTCAGCTCGCCGGCGTACAGGCCCCCCCGGCGGAGGGGCACGCCCCTCCGCCGGCTACGCGGTGGGCGCCTCTGCCGCAGCGGGGGGCGCAGCGCGCAGGGTGGCCCGGCTGGGCAGCGCCTCGAGCACGCTGTCCAGGGACTGGCCGGCGCCGCCGCTCGCAATGGCGCCCAGCAGGGCCTGCGCAGCACGCGCGGGCCGGGCTCAGCACAGCTGCGTCACGCGTATGGGCGGCCGGCCGCACGGCAAGCTTGAGGCGGGCTCGCTTTGAGCGCTGCCTGTACTCGGGCGCGCAAGTGGACAGGAAGCTTTGTGCGAGCGGCCCCTCCTGGTCAGGCCCAGGCGACTCGCGTCGCGCCCACAGCGCCGCACGCGAGCACGCACCGCCGCGCCCGCCGCCACCTGCTGCTCCCACATTGCGCCAGGCAGCAAGCTTCATGTCATGCTGTGGCTATCACAGACGGGGTGAGCGGCAGCGCACCTGCAGGTCTGCCAGCATGCGCTGCGCGGTCGCGGGCGCAAACAGGTCCGCGTTGTACTCCAGGCGCCCGGCTAGGCTGCCGCCGGCGTGGCCGAGCACGAGGTAGTAGTCGTTGGAGGCGGTGCCGGTGGACAGCTCGCTCGGCTCGGCGCGCAGGCCGTCCAGCTCGATGCCGTACTGCGCCTCCGCCTCCAGCAGGTTGAACTCGACCTGCGCGCGCGCCGCGTGCTGTGCTCAACCCTGTACCTACCCTAATCAGCGCTAGGTAGTACCCTAGCCCGGCACCAGCCACACCCCGCTCAGCGCCGCGCGCGCGCGCGCCCGCTCCAGGGGCGCGCGCCTGGCCCAGCGCTGCGCGCCCGCCGCGCAAAAATGCGCCTCCCCTGGTCGCATGCGGCGCAGTGCTGCCAGCGGCGCGCTGGTGCAAGGCGCGCGCGGCTACGCTTGCGCGCGGATCACAGACCAAGCACGTCCGCTCCGGCCACGGCGGACATGCTCGCGGGCGCCGGGCCGCACCTGGTACAGCGCGGGGTCATCGTGGCTGCGCCCAACCGCGGCGCTGATCGCTGGCAGGCTGGCCTCAGCATTGCCAAACGCGGCGAGCGCGAATGCGCGCACGCGCTGCACCAGCGCGCGCACGTCTGCCAGGCCAGCCAGGCGCAGGCGCAGCGGCAGGATGTTGATGCAGCAGCCGACCATGTCGCGCGTCGCCGGGTGCAGCCGCCCCGCGAAGGGCGAGCCCACCTGCGCCGCCGGCCAGCCTCAGCTCCTGCGCCTCGGTGCCCCTGACACCTCACACGTGCTGCAGCGGCCTATCGTGGCGCAATCAAACCCTATGCCCAGACGCAGATAACGCTGCCGCGCCGAAAAGGCGAGCGCGACATGCGACGCACATGCAGGGGACACCCATAGGAGTGATGCACAGAGCAGGGTGGGGCCGTCCAGACAAGTGCGATGCCCAATGTGCCGCCAGGAGCAAGCATGATGCGGTGTGCGCCGCCGCAGCCTGGCCCCCGCAGGCACAGCGCCCTAGAAACCCAGCGCCGCCAAGGGGCGGCGCGCCGTGACGTCGTCGGTGCGACCGTGCGCGGCCAGCAGCAGCTGCAGCGCGGCCAGCAGCAGCATGAACAGCGTCGCGCCGCACTGCACAGCCAGGGCCTCCAGGCGCGGCACCACGGCGCTGTCCACCTCCACATCCAGCCAGCCGCAGCGGCCCACGCGCGCCGGGCTGGGCCGCGGCGCGTCGGTCGGCAGCGCCAGCACCGCCGCGCCGTCCAGCTCGCGCTGCCACCAGTCCAGCTGCGCGCGGCGCGGGGGCACGTGAGGCCCATGCAGAGCGGGAGGCACATGCAGAGCACGGGCGCGCAGCAGGACAGGAAACACGAGGTGCAGCTGGGCAGAAGTGAAAGAGGCTCGGCACCATGCGCAACATGGCAAGGGCAGCAGCATGACCTGCAGCCGGCCAGCCCTGTGCCCCGTAACACTGCAGCTGGGCCTCACGCCGGCCACTCTAGGCCCCCAACATTCCGCGCACCCCCGCAGCCCAGCACGGTGCGGCAAGCCGGCCAGGGTCACCCCAATGGCCCCAAAGGCAACGCCTACGCAGGAGCTGCGCCATCACAGCAGCGAGCGCGCCGCGCGCCTGCCGCGCCACCGCGCTGCTGGCCGCGCGGCGCTGCTGCCAGGCGGCAAAGTCGGGGTACTGCAGCCGCACGGGTGGCAGCTCCGGCTCCGCGCCCGTGCGCAGCGCCTTGTATGCAGCGCACAGGTCCAGCAGCAGCGCCTGCGGGCGCCGGCACAAGACGTGAGCACTATGAAAGCAGGATTGGACCAGCAGCACGATCACAGATGGTGCGGGGCCAGGCCCCCCACGCGGCTGCGGCGCACTGAGAAGCGCAGCGCAGCATGCAAAGCATCCACCTCTGCTCAGCAGCATTGGGATGTCAAGACAGCACTGCGTGTAACTCACAGGCAGGCAGACGTGCGCACTCGCGGTCTCCCGTCATCCCCATCACATGAGCCACTGCGGGGGCACGCCAGGGCCCAGAGACTGCGCGTCTGAGCGTGCGGGGCGGGCGCGCGCCCGCAGGCTGCCGCCGTCCGCCACCGCATGGTGCACCGTGACCACGAACAGGTAGTCCTCCGGCGCGAGCCGCAGCAGCAGCGCGCGCACGAGTGGCCCCGCGTCCAGGTCAAACGGCGCATGCGCGTCCGCCAGCACGCGCCGCAGCGCCGCCGCCGGCAGCCCGCGCACCAGCGCAGGCGACAGGCCCAGGGTATAAAAACCCTGCCCCGAGCCCGCGGGCTCCGCTGGCAGCGCCGCCGCGTCCACGACCTGCAGCGCGCCGGCCGCGGCCGCCGCCACGGGCGGCGCCACGACTTGCAGCGGCAGCGCGCCGACGCGCACGACGAGACGCGTGCGGAGCGCGTCGTGGCGCGCGAATACGAGCGCCAGCGCGCCGGATAGTGCGCGTTCGCAGAGCGGGCCGCGCAGGCGCAGGCCGCACGGCACGTTGCAGTCCGCCGCGTCGGGCGCCGCCTGCACGGGCAGCGAGATGTCTTAAGACTAGGGTATATAAAGGTGGAAAGGGGTTCTCCTGGGCGAGCAGGGCCCTCCCCGAAGGCGAGCAGGGCCCTCCCCGAAGGCAATTTATCTGCCTCGCTCCCTGCCCCGCCTTGCTGATCCCAGGGCCCTCACCCAGGCGCCTCGTGACGGCCCCTCTCGCCACACCACCGGCTTTCTCTGAGCGTGAGGGAGCACGAATGAAGATCCAGATAGAATGAATGTGACATGCGAGGCCCTGCAGCTGCCCGAGCATGAGCACCGCGCGCGCGCGCACCAGGTGCGCCGCCACGAAGAAGAGCTGCGCCGGCGAGCACGGCACGCCGGCCGCCTTGGCGTCGCCGGCGAGCAGCAGGCGCGCGGGCGCCTCGCCGGCCGCCGCGGCCGCCAGGTCGCCCAGCGTCGGGCCCTGCTCGGCCTGCGCGCCGATGGGCGCCGCGCCGGGCGAGTGCAGGAGCAGGAGCAGGTGGCCGGCCAGCGCGCGCAGCGTGGGGTACTCGAAGAGCACCGTGAACGGCACCGCCAGGCCCAGGTTCTCCTCGATCTGCCGCGCGAGTCAAACCACCCTAATGCGCCGGCACGCACCCGAGGCAGGCCCGCGTGAACGACACGTTTGGTGCACAGATATTACTTTTGCGATGGCATGATTACAACGCTCGAAGCATGGGTACGGCGGACGCAGAAAAAAGCTGCTGTTGCCTCAAACACGGGGCCGGGCGGCGCGCGCGTCGGGCGGCGCGCCTGGCTGGCAAACTGCGCCGCGCGCAGCGAGTCCAGGCCCAGCTCAAGCAGGTTCTGGTCCAGGCCCAGCTCCACGCCCGCCTCCTCCGTGATCGCAAACCGCATGTAGTCCTGGCCGCGCCGGCGGGCGCGTCAGCCACACGGTCGGCGTGACCAGGCTCGGCAGCAGGCTGCCGCAATGCTCCCGCGCTACAGGCTCGCCGGCAGTCGCGGCGCCACACAAGCACGCCTGCTGCCTCTTCGCGACGCACATGCTCGCTCTGCTGAGCTCTCACATTCCTGCGAGCCGCAACAGCCCCACACCACCCTCCACCGCACGAGCCCTGCGCCTGATGCAAGCACTCGTGCGCACCTGCCACGCGGCGCCCTTGGCTGCAGCCCACCTGCGAGTCCTGCGGCTCACTTGCGCAGGCAGGCAGGCAGGCCCCAGGAAAACCCTTCTAAACAGAGGCAGGGGCCCGCCTGCAGCGCTGCCAGCTGGTCCTGCTCCGGCAGCTGCGTCAGCTGCTCCACATTCCACTTGAAGTCGGGCGCCGAGGCGGAGGCCATGCCGGACGAGCCCGAGCCCAGGCCCGAGCGCGAGCCCGACGCGAGCGAGCCGCTCGCGCTGCGCGACATGCTGCTGCCGCCGCTGTCGGCGGCGCCGCCGGCTGCGCCGGTGCCGCCGCCGCCGCCCTCGCCGTCCGAGCCGCTCTCAGCCTCCTCCATGCTGATCGCCGAGTCGCTGGAGCGGTCGCTCTCGCTGCCGGCCTCGTGGCCGGCCTTGCGCGCGTCCGGCTCGCCGGCCGCGCCAGCCTTGTCGCCTGCGCCGGCGCCGCCGGCGACCACCGCCAGCACGTCCGCGCTGCCGGCGGCGTACTCGCCCGCCAGGTACGCCGCGCGGCTGGCCTGCCGCTGCACCTTGCCGCTGGTCGTCCTGCGGGTCGCGCCGGGCCGCGCGACGACCACCGCGTGCACCGCGACCGCGTGGTGCAGCATCACGGTGGCGCGCACGGCCGCCGCCAGCTCCGCGACATCGGCCTTGCCGGGCCGCGCGCCCTTGGGCACCTCCACAATGATCACCAGGCCCTCCTCGTCGGGCGCGCCGGGCGCGCCCACCACGTCCACCGCAAACGCCGCCAGGCCGCCCGGCCGGATCTGCGCCCCCGCACGTCAACAGACCTTCAAGCGCGCGTCCAGCTCAAGCGCTGCTCCCTTGTCGCCTGCAAGAAACCCTGGCATGGGCCGCGGCAGGCAGCTCTGCTGTGCAAGCGAGCACACCCTTGCAAACCGCTGCACAGCGACGACATGCATGCATGCGGCCTCCTCCCCTCAGGTGCCGCAGCAGCGCGCACCAGCGGGTGCCCGGACGCGCGCAGGCAGTCCTCCAGGTCGTTGGGGTAGATGTTGCGCCCGCGCACGATGATCATGTCCTTGATGCGGCCGGTGATGTACAGCTCGCCGCGCCACAGGAATCCCAGGTCGCCCGTGCGCAGCCAGCCCGCGCCGCCGGCCTCGCCCGCCAGCCGCGCCTGCCGGCCCGCGGCCGCGCCTCAGCGCAGCCGCGTGTGCTTCTTACAACTGGCTGACAGAGGAGCGCGCATGCTTGCTGCTGCTTGCCGTCCGCAGACAGGCTGCTGGCCACAGAGCACACCGTGGCTTGCCTCGCGCTCGCAGCTGTTCAGACCGCGTCATGTCAGGGAGGCGAGCGGTGCCGCGCCTGGAACACGGACGCGTCGAGCTCGGGCCGCCCAAAGTAGCCGGCGGTGACGCACGCGGAGCGCAGCCAGACCTCGCCGACGCCGCCGTCGCCGACGCGCGCGGCCGTCTCCGGCTCCACGACGGCCACCTCCACGCCGGCCATGGGCGCGCCGCACGACACGAGCGTGCGCCCGTCGGCGCCGCCCGGGCTCGGGCGCACCTTGCGCGCGGCCTCCAGCCAGCGCCGGTCCACCGTCAGCTGGTTTGTGCCCCACGCGGTCGCGCCTGCGCCGCCCCGCGCCACTCGCTTCCATCGGGAAGAGAGGCACTCGCACTGCACAGGCTTGAGGTCATGTACCAGACCATGGCATGATCATGATGTGGCAGCCATAGCCTAAACCACTGGCCGCTCTCACTCGTGGCCAGTCGATTGCCAAGCTGAACAGTCCATGCCCACACGCTATTCCTTCAACGAGCGGCCGAACGGCTCGCTCTGCTGACCGTGCTCACTGTGAAAAAAAGACACGAGCTCACTCTGGGAGACGCGAGCGGGGATGACTGGGGCCGCACCGCAGACATGTTCCGCCAGGCCGTACGCCGAGCAGAACACGGACGAGCGCAGCCCGCACTCCGCAAATGCGCCGAAGAAGGCCGACATGGTCTCGGCGCGGATCGGCTCCGCGCCGCTCATGATGAACTTCAGGCGGCTCAGGTCCCACGCCTTGCGCATCTCCGGCGTCGACCGCCTGGGCGCCGCACCGGCTCGCGGCTCAGCGCCCGCGACCCTTTTTGCCTTCCATAAGAGCGTCGACCCGCATGGGCGCGCACACTCTGCAGCAGTCCCGGCGCTGTTTGACACCAGCAGGGATCAGCGCATGGCCGCGAGGCACGCAGCATGTTGCCAACCTGCCTTCTGAGGCTGAAACACAGTCAGCCGAGCGCAGCGGGGGCCGCGCACTTGGTGACCAGGCCGAGCGCAAAGTCCGGGGACACCGTGTGGCTGGTGCCGTGGCGCGCCATGTTGTCCAGCCAGCGCGTGGGCTTGTTCACAAAGTCGACCGGCGACATAAGCACCAGTGGGTAGCCCTGCGCGCCGCCGCAGCCGCAGTGTGAGCGCGGTGTGGACGCGGGCGCTCGGAAGGCACGGCGCACATGTGTCCACTGCGTCTGACGACTGCAGCTGCATACCCACGCAGGCACGGCGCGCCTGATGTTGCGATGCATTATGGTACTGAGCCACATCTTCTTAACGGGACCACGCACACCAAATACTTCCTGGGCATGGGCATGGTGGCGATGCGCGTGCGTGCGACAGGCTGGCGCGCGCCTTGGTGCCGCAGCCCAGGATGCCGACGGTGAGGCAGAAGTCGTGGAAGTGCGGCAGCCACAGCAGCAGGTGCGTGCCCGACAGCGCGGATGTGCTCGCCGTCGCGCCCGCCTCCGCGCCGAAAAACACCTGCGCGCGCAGGGCGTTCAGAACACACTTCACAACACATGGGGTTTGCCATAGGGTGTTTCACACAGATTTTGCACAACGTGCGCACTATCACACTCTCTACATGCAATGCATTTCTTCACCAGCCGGCGCAGTAACGCACACGCATGAGGCAGTCGTCCCTAGACGCGCTGCGACAGGGCGCAGGCGCGCGGGGCGCGCACGCTCCAGCCGCCCTCGTTGTGCGCGTACAGGTTGCCGTGCGTGACCATGACGCCCTTGGGCATGCCGGTCGAGCCGGAGGTGTACTGCAGGTACGCAACCTCGTCCGGGTCCTCCGGCGGGTCCATCGGCGCCGGGCGGTCCTCGCGCTGCATGTCCAGCCTGCGCGCGCGCGCCGCGCGCTCGCGCTGTCCCTGTGCGAGCAACGCCGCACGAGGACTGCTATGCTCTGCTGGCGCCTCAGCCTGAGCACTGCGCGGCTCTGGTTGCCCATTTGAGTATGAGCACGTGCCACAAGGGCAGCGCGCTGCGACGGGCTCACAGCCATGGAGCGGCCCGCGCGCCGCGTCAGCATTCTGATCGCTCTGCAGCGCCCGTGATGCTGCAGCACTCATACCTCGCATTGCTCCTGAGCACGGTCCCAACACGCGCCACTTGGCAAAGGATGCAAAGACGCCGTGGGGCACTCGGCAGCCCAGCCTCACACCTGGCCTCATCCGCGGGCGGCGAAGCCAGTTCCAGCGGCACGGCAGCCGCCTCGTCGGTGATATACCACGGCAGCGCCGGCCACTTCGGCTGCTTCGCCCACAGCGACATGAAGGCGCCCAGCCACTGCGTGCCTTGCCTCAACTGCGCCGCCACACACAGCTTGCTGTCAGCGTACGCTGGAGCCACAGTAAGGAGTTGCGCACAGCCAATAGACGGCGCTGCTTGCAGGCGCACCCTCCACCAAACAGCCCGGCTCACGCAGCAGGTCAACGGCACTAGAGCGCACACATACCCCTTGACGTCTCTATTACCAGCAATCCCTGAGCATCCCTTACTGAGCAGCCGGGAAATCACATCAACATGTCCTGCATGCTGCGAGGCTGGATGCTTGGGGCAAGGCGGCCGCCGCACGGCGCGGGCGCGGCACGGCGCGCACCTGTGAGTAGAAGCCGTCGGTGAGCAGCGCGACCGCGCCGCTGTCCTCCACGATCTTGGTGAAGTGCGGCAGCATCTGCGGCAGGCGCCCGGGCACCGGCGGGCAGACCGGCACCGCCACGACGCCCGCATACAGGCAGCCCCACATCGCCTTCACAAACTCCAGGCCTGCGCGCGCGCGGGCACACGCGGCGTCGACCCGCGGCCCTTCCTCATCGCCGCACCGTCGAGCAGAGGCACAGACCAGGGCAGACGCAGGCGGGGCGAGCACGCGCGAGGCGCGCCAGCATGGGCACTCGATCACGCCATGCACAGCCTCCCATGCATGGCTCTCCCTGCACGCCGGACGCCGATGCATGTGCAGGGGCCGCTTCGCAGCGGCTGGCGCACCGGGCGGGTAGACGAGCACCGCGCGGTCGCCCGCGCGCAGGCCGGCCGGCCCGGTCAGGAACGCGGCCACCTTTTGCGCCACGTGGTGGATGCCCGCGCACGTCAGCGAGTCGGCCACCTCGCCGTTCTCGCGCAGGTAGCGGTACACCGGCCAGGTGGGCCGCTGCTCCGCATTCCGGCGCAGCGCGTCGCGCACCCAGCTGCGGCCGCGCGCCGGCGCGGCCGGCGGCGGGGCGGACGCCCCTGCGCGGCGCGCGCGCGCGAGACCTTCACACCAGTCCGAGCCCGCGGCCTGCAACAGGGTGCCGCAGCCAAGGTGCGGCGCCCAGCGCGGGCCGCCCGCTGGTTGTGCCCCACGGCGCCGCCTGGAGGCGGCGCAAGGGGCCTCAAGCAGTTGCTGGGTGCCGGCACGCCGCGCTGCGCCTGCCGACCGAGCGCGGCAGCCTGCCCATCAGGCTGCAGCCGCGCACCTGACAGCGCGCCCGAGAGGACGCGGATCTCTGTCGAGCGGCGCGGCAGCTTGCGAACGCCTCCCTCACCGCCGTCGCCTCCCGTCACCGTCACATGGCAGTCGCTGCTCGGCGGCCGTGCTCCGGCCACCGCGGGGCACATCGGCCCCGGGAGTGACTTGGCGGGCGGCGCGCCCTAGCGGTAGGGCGCTCCTGCGCCTGCACCCGCATGCACGCACACGTCAGCCCCCTTTGCCACGCGAGCTCGGCGGTTGACACCCGGAACCTGGGGTGGACGTCCGCGCGCCGCGTAAAGCTCCTCTACCCCCCAGCGCACTATTATTAGGCAGCGCCCGACGCCTGATGCCAAGCTCGCTCACCACCACGGTCGCGTGGCGCCTGAGCCCCTCGCCTGCTGCGCAGATAGGTAGTCTATGAGCGCAGCGCACAGCTTTCAGCCTCAGGATGGTTTTGGGTTCGCACAGAATTCCGCGCTCCAGCGGCGGCGTGGACCGCGCAAGCACACGCTTCGCTTCTTCACAAGGTAATCATGTACGCAGGGAGGCTGCTACGGTGTGCAGCAAGTCGGGAGCGGCAACACCATGTCGCGCGCGCAGCTGCGGTGCAGGTCGGTTACTGCCAAAACGACCAGGCGTGTCCGCTCTGGAGTTCCCGCACTGCGTGGTGCGGCACAAGCACGCTAGACAAGCTCACCCCAATAGGAGCTGCCGGGGCTGCTAGGATGCACCTGTAAAGTCCAAAGTACACCACGTCCCCAGGACGGACTCTTAGGTCGCCCTCCCAAACCTTGTCTCGCTTTCAGCCCGCCGGCTGACTGCACCAAGCGCCAGACAATGTGCCCAAGCCGCCAGAGAAGGTCGCAAGAGCGAATATAATGCTCCCGCGTTTGGTTCGCATCCGCCCGCCCGCCCGCTCGCAAGGCCAGCAGGCAGGCCCGCCCACCTGGCTCGCTCGCGACTGCCTGCACGTGCACAGTCGACAGACGTCCCGCCTTTTCGCAGTACAGCTGCTGGATCGCTCTCCACCAGCACAAGCTCACGTCCGTGCTGCCTGCTCTCCACCCGCGCTCCTCCTGCGCTGCACTGGCCTCGACGGTTAACAGGTCAGACTGCTTGCTCAGCCACACCGCAGGTGTTCGGGGCTGAGCTAGGGTAAGCTGTCCAGCCCTCTACGACCAGCCTGGGACCAGCTGCTCGCAGCTGACTTTCAAGTCCACGTGGCGGGCAATCACCAGGGGCGTTGCCATCCCGGCCCCTCAGAAGCTTGGCTCAGCCCACCTCGCGCCTGCCCGAGCCGCCGAGGCGCTGCCCGCTGCCCCTGTTTTCCCACGACGACCTGGCGCTCGGTGCTGGGCCCCCTCCGCCGCCGCTGCCGCCGCCGCTGCTGCCGCCCCCTCCCGGCTGAGCCGGCCCGCCCCGATAGGCTCGTCCGGCGGGCGGAGATGTGAAGTAGCGCTGCAGAGCATCCACGCTGAACCCCGCACCACCAGAGGCCGTCCCCGCCTGCCCTCCCGGGGCGGGGCGCGTGGCTGCATCCGCTGGCCCTGCAAAATCGCGGGTGCAAACTCTCAGGTGCGTGTCCCACTCAACAAGAGGTTAGCCAGTAAATGCATGCGCGGATGCAGCGCTAAATGCATGTAGCGCTGCATCCGCGCACTACATGCCTAACCCCCGGTCTGCTGTGACATGGACCAAGTGACAACCGGCAGGCGTGCAAGTACATTGCATGCTCAGCCCGTCAACGCACTGGCAGATGCACCTCGCAAGGTTTTGGCGACTTTAAAGAGAGGGAGCGGATGGGCACCTTGCGGGCGCTGGCTCAAGGTGTAGACAGCCCAGACGACCGCGCCAAGCAGCAGGCCCTTTGCTCCGTAGAGCAGCAGGGCGCCCGCCATCAGCGCCAGGTGCAACCCTGTCAGCCGGGCGCCAAAGACGCGGAGCTCCGGTACGAAGCCGAATAGCGGCTCCACATCGCGCGCCACCGCTACCGGCGGCGCGCTGAAGTCAAACGCCGGCGCCGCGCCTGCGCGAGCGCCGACGGGTTGGCGGATCACGAGCAGCAGCTGCGTAGGCGCGCGTGACTAAAGGGCAGCACCCCCAGTGTACCGTCAGCTGCTGATAGTGGCTGGTGTTGAGGGCAACCTCGCAGCGACAGGCGTCACTACAGCACACTGGGTGTGCACCCACCTGCGTCAGCGGGCGGCGCTCGCGCGGGTGCGGCCTGCACGGGCGCAAGGTGAGCGGGTGCAGCCTGCCGTGCGGTGGCGGGTGCGTCCTCCCTCACGATCTCGCCATCGCGGATGACCACTCCCATCCTGAGCGCTGGCCTTTGGCCAAGTGCGTGCTCCTCACGGCATAGTTGCGCATGCGAAGACCCCGCCAGGGTAGGAATGAGCCGGCCTTAAATGAGGTGTTTTCCGGAGCCTGGGCAGCCCATCAAGGCCGATACATGGGCATTACTCATTCGTGCATGCAGAGATGAGCAAAACCATCAGCCATCGTTTCTGCCTCAGGTTTGACCTCAACATCTTCATAGGGTGCGTAGAGCCAGGGAGCCGAGAGGGGTGTGTGCCTGTACCAACAGACTTAATGCTATGAAGTCTGCCTATGAAGTTCATAGGCACGCTGCCAGACACGTAAGGCCAGAAGGGCAACGCAAGCAACAATGTGATCGCAAGATTGTTACCGCCGCCAGCAGCATGAAGAGCAATGCGCATGCCCTACCCTACCAGCTGCCGCACACGAGCAGGCTGTCAGCCACAAGTCACCTGCCAGCACCTTCTAAGCCCTGCACATGCGGAGCACATTAAAGCTGTCTGTTCGGTAGGATGCTGTTCCTATTGGGTCCGCATGCGTCATGCTCACACAGGCCGCAAGCGCGTGTGCTCGAGCGCACAGCCTGGCAGCCTAATGGCAGCATGCCCATCAGCGGCAGCGCCTAGCGTCCTGGAGACGCCCGCGACGAGCCCGTCGCGCTGCTGCCGGAGCGGCGCCCCGGCTCGTGCAGGCCGCTCAGGCCCGCGCTCCGCCGCACCTGCGGCGCCCCAGCACGGCCGCTCGGTACCCCGTACAGAGCGCTCGGCCTGGGACGCCGGGCAGGAGGCCAGCGTCGCCGTGCATTGTAGCACCGGCCCGCATTGCGGCTCGCAGTGCGAGTCGCTTGCACAGGCCTTTCAGGCACCACAAGCCTCCTGCTCCTCACCAGCTCCCGCCCACGCCAGCGACAGTCACTTTCCGCGTGGGAGGCACCATGGTCCCGTGCACGGCGCTGCAGAAGGTAGAGTGCCTATACTGTGTCCAGTGCATGCAGACAAAGGGCGAGGCGGACAGGCGGCACGTGACAGCCCTGTCCTGCACATTTAATATTGTCATGTGCAGCATGGAGAGCGGCGGGCAGCCCTCGGCGCGCCGCATGCTCCGCTCCATAACAATAACATAGGCTGAACACGCTCCAACCACGCCGATGGCTGTACCACAGGGGGTGCGCCAGGTGCATGGATGAATGCAGGCGTCACAGGGGTCCTGCTACCGTGCCACTTGGCCAGCAGGGCTCGGAGCGCACCGCCGCGCGCTGGCGCAGCGGCGAGGGCGCGGGCGCGCCGCCCGGGGTGGACCGCGGCGCGGCGTGCGACGCGGGCTCGAAGGCGGGGCCACGCGCGTACTCGGCCGCGCGCGTGTAGTCCGGCGAGGGCGGGTCGCCGCTCGCGCACGAGCCCGCGCGCCGCGCCTGCTTCGCGCGCTCCCGTCACAGCCGTCCATGCCCGCCCAGGGCATGCCCTCCAGGCCGGCATGCATGAGCGCATGCATGCGCCTGCCTCCACCGCCGCGTCACCAGGGCGTTCGTGCCCGGCACGATGCACGCTAAGGTCAGGTCAGCATGCCCTTGTCAAGCATCATGGCTCCTTCGGATCCTGGCACGCGCGCTGAGTTGACACGCCAGTGACAGTCTTGGCTCCCGAGCGAGAGTTACGCGATCCGCGCCCCGCTCGGCTCCTGCATGCAAGCACGGCGCCATGCAGCCGCTGTTGCCCTACAACAACCCTAGTGCCGCCTCACGGCGCACCTCCTCGCCCGGCGCGAGTGTGTACTCGACGCGCAGCGATGGCGCCGCGGGCGCGAGGGGCCCCGCGCCCGCGTCGCGCGACGCCCTGGCCGGCGCGGCGAAGCGCGCCAGGTCCAGCGACTCGGCCACCAGCCAGGACGGCTCCTCCACCGGGTTGTAGTCGCTCTGCGCGCGCGGCGGCGCCGAGCACTCATCCCACACCTGAAGCAGTCACGTTCCTTCGCCAGCAGGCCTGGCGCTGGGTGCTCCCAGCCGTGATGACAAGCGCTGCAGCCCAGTGCTTGGCAGCACACGCAGCAGCCCCGCGCCCGCTCTGACAGCCTGTGATGTAAGCGCGCCTCCACAGACGAGACTGACTGGGCGCTCGGGCTGGCCGAGCCGCCCTCGCACGCGTCCGCATCAGCGTCGCGGCCGCCACCCTCGCCGGCACCGAGCGCCGCAGCCGGCAGACCGAACGTGAGGCCCGGAAGCATCCACCCGGCGTTCACAGGCGGGCCCATGTCTGCGGGCGCGGGCGCGCGCGCCGCCGCCGCAGCCGCCGCCGTGCCGCCGCTGGCGGCGGCCGCTGGGGCGGCCTCGGCCTCAGGGTCGGGGTCGAGGTCGCGCGAGCGCCGCGGCGCCTCCGGCGGCTGGTACGGCCGCGGCGTGAATGGGCGCGGCTCGGGCGCGGCGTCGCGCGGCGAGGGCGGCGCCTCCAGGGCCCGGAACCCTCGCGACCGTGCGGCGGCCGGCAGCGCCGCCGGCGAGCCGACCGCGAGCGAGCCGGCGGCCGCGGGCAGCCGCGGCAGGCTGAGCCCTTCGCCGTCCTCGTCCGGCTCCTCCTCGATGGGCGACGGCACCGCGACCGAGTCCGTCAGCTGCGCGCGGCGCCGCCCGCCGTCGGGCCGGCGGGGCCGGGGGCGCTGCACGCCGACTGTGCTTTTGACAGGAGCAGAGCGGAGCTGATACAGGTGGTGGATCATGGAAGCGTGGAGGTTCTGGTGACCGCACAGGCGGAGAATACACGTGATGCGGTTCTAGTCAGTCTCATGTTATGCACCCGCTTGATTGGCTCCAGCAGACGCAGCGCCTGCGCCCAGCAGCGGCAGGGCAGCCGGCGATCGCCGGGGCCGGCGCGCGGGGGCGCGCCCGCGGCAGCAGCTCGGGCGCGGTGGCGATGCAGGTGAGCGGCGCGCCCAGGCCGCGCGGCATCGGGTCCACCAGCCACTCGTGCTGCAGCAGCACCGCCGCCGTGGGCCGCTCGCGCGCGTCCCTGCGCCGGCGCCCCTCCCAGCGGCCTCAGGCGCCCGGCGGGCGTCAGGAGCGCCCGCCAGGAGCGCCGACGAAGGCGACGCAGGCAGCAGGTGTGTCACATCTCAGCAGTGGCATGCTCCTGCGCGCAGCCGCGTGGGCGCAGCCCGTGCGACCCGGAAGCAATTCTGGCATGGCCAGGCCGCGCAGCCATCAGCGCGCTGCTGGGCGGTCTGCCAGACATTCCTCCCCCGCCCTCGCCGCCCACCGGTCTTGCCTACCCTTGACCCTGCCTGCGCCAGCGGGCCGTGCGCCCGGCGCCCGGGCGGGCCGCGCGCCGCTTGAAGCAGAGCAGCAGGAAGTCGCGCCCGGCCTGCGACAGCTGCTCCGGCAGCGGCGGCGGGCCCTTGGAGGACGCGATGTGGAAGAGCGCGGAGACCTGCGCGCGCGCGCGCGATCTCTCGGCTGCGGGCGCGGGCAGCGGCGCCGAAGCGGCGCTGTCCGCGGCCCAAATACGGCGCACGGCAGCCACAGACACGGCACACGGCAGCCACAGGGCAGGCAGCTTGAGTGCATGCAAGCCATGACGAGACCGGACGGCCTATCCAGACGTAAGCGTGGCGCCAGCAGCGCTGGGCAGGCCGCATAAGACCGCAAGCAGACACGGAGCACGGGGCATGCGCAAGTCCTGGCTCCGGGCCGGGTCCGGCACGACGCGCTGGCGACGGGCCTCCTCAGCACAATAGGGTGCGCAGGAGCTCCGGCGCCCTCCCCGGCAGCCCGAAGATCCCAGGGCAGGCGGCGGCGCGCCTGGCTGTTGAATTGGCTCCAGGGCGGCTTGCCGGTGGCCATCTCGATGACGGTGCAGGCCACCGACCAGATGTCGGCCTGCCGCCCGTGGCCCGACTGCTTGATGACCTCGGGCGCCATCCAGTACGGCGTGCCCTTGATCGACTTGGACGCGTCTGAGTCTGCGCGCGCGCCGCGCGCGTCGGCCGGCCGCGGCAGGCGCGGCGCGCTTCACACGTCTTCGCGCCGCCGACTGCCTGACCGTCCCGACGCGCCCGGCTGCATCGAGCAAGAGGGTGCCAAGGGGTCGGGCATGGGCCCTGATGCTGCAGGGTGACCTGAATGCACATGCATTCAGGCCACATGGCCGTCCTCGCCCTCCTCGTCGCCCCACAAGCTGTGCATACAATCTGCATCCTGTCACTCCTCGTGACATGCACGCGCGCGGGGAGAGCCAGGGCAGCCCACATGCGACGGCGCGGGCGCATAGAACCAGCCCGCCGGCTGCACTGTGCGGGGGCGCCGCGCCCGCGGCGGCAGGGTCCATGACCAGGTTATGGAGGCGCAGTGGTCCAGCAGCGAGCGGCAAGCGGGGGGCGGCGCACCCACAGCGACAGGGTCCACAAGTGGGTAGGGTTTGGGTAGGGAGGTGCCAGATCCAGCAGCAGCGCGCGGGGCGCGCGCACCCATGGTGACCAGGTTCTCAATCTGCTTGGACGCGCCAAAGTCGGCCAGCTTGACGAGGCCGGTGTTGTCGACCAGGATGTTGGCGCCCTTGATGTCGCGGTGCATGATCTTGTTGCCGTGCAGGTACGCCAGGCCCAGCAGGATCTGGCGCGTGTACACGCGGATCACGCTCTCCTTGAACGAGCCTGCCGCGCGCACGTGCGCCTGCCGCGTGAGCGGGGCCACCCACTGCGTACCAGCGAGGCGCGGCCGCCGCCGCCCTGCAGCATGATGGCAGTCCGCACAGAGCAGCGCGGAGCGTGCAATGCGCGGCTTCACGACATGCCAACAGCATGCGTTCACCCGTGGCTTGACAGGTGCCCGGCAATATCCAGCGGGACCTGCTCTGCGCTGTGGGTGGCGGTGCGCCGAGAGGGGGGTTTGCCGCACCAAACTTGGACAGCAGCGAGCAGATGGAACCGCCCGGCACGAATTCCAGGAAGATGTTGAGGCACTCGTCCGTGCGGTCCGTGCCCTGCCGCAGCAGCGCAGCAGCCATCAAGCGCTGCAGCTGCGAGCGTTGCTTTTAGTGGAGGCAGCCTAGCACCTGCGCGCGCGTGCCTCCTCTGCTATGCGCTGCCATAGTGCTGCCACACTCCTGTGGTGCTGCCACAGGAGTGGCCAGAATGACAGGCGCGCCGCCCGAGGGCTTGGCTTGGACAATGGCGCGCCGCCGAGCGCGCGGGGCGCGCGGCGCGACGGGGTCGCGCCAGGTAGCGGACGATGTTGGGGTGGTCCAGGTGCTTGAGCACGTCGACCTCGGCCTCCAGGCCGCGCACGTGGCCCACCACGCGCCCCGCCACCGCCTCGTTCTTGCTGATCAGCACCTGTGCGCGCCGCGGTCAGGCTTAGGGTTCCTGCTGGCCCGCTCGCGCGCGCGCCGCGCGGCGCCGCGCTCCGGTGAGGGCATGGGCGCGGCCGCGGTGCACGCACGCACAGGCGGGCGCCTTTGGGGAGCGCTCACTGGCGCAGGCGTCGCCGGTATGCAGGGATCGCCACTGGCCCAGCAGATGTGCGGCTGATTGTGCACGTCAGCGTGTGGCTGCACAAACTCATAGTTGGCGAGCTGCACTCCTTCCTATGTGCTGCACTCCATGATTTTGGACCTGGGCCAAGCGGGGAGCACAGAAGTGGCCCCAGCTGCGATGATCGCCGTGGCGGGCGTGCCCTCCTGGCAGTGGCACAGCGCGGCCCCGCGCGCCTGCTTCACGGCCATGAGCTGGCCGGTGTCGTTGTTGAGGCCGAGGTAGACGCGCCCGAACGCGCCCGCGCCGATCAGCTCCCCGCGCGTCCAGCTGACCGGCCCGGCGTCCGCCAGCCGCGCCGGCCGGCGCACGGGCGACGCCTGCAGCTCGCCGCCGTCCGCGCCGCGGTGCGCGCCTGCGCGGGCGGTCCTTGTCGCTGTGCATCCACTCCTCTAACATGGGCTCATGGACCCATGGACCAGGGACACAGCTACTTGAGAACAAGAGTGGCTCAGGACATCGCCTGGGCCAGAACTGCGGTCAGCCACACTGTCCGCTTGGTATGTCCAGCTGCATAATCTGTTCAGCCCACGCAGGCCGCCTGTTGATGGATGTCGAGATTTTGCCCCGCAAGCGCGCGCCGGTGGCCGACGCATGAGATGCAATGTTCATGACCGCGTGTCTAGCAGTGCCCGCCTGGCGACCCCTGTCACAGCCTGCACCATGTGGCAGCGGAAAGTGCACAGCGCGCATAGCGCCTCCCCAAACGAGCAGCAAGCCAGCGCGGCAGAGAAGATAAAGCGCGGCAGGCTCGCTGCAGTGTGCACGGCTGCCGAGGGCGACGCGCCCGCATGGGAAGCAGGGCGCGAGGGCGCACCGATCGGCACAAAGTCGCCATAGCGCGTGCCGGGCTCGTCCGCTGCAGGTGCGCAGGCTGCTTGCGTCAGCGCAGCAGCCGGCCACCAGAGCTATGTTCACATACGTACATGGTGAAGTCGCACGGACAGCGCAGGCAGCCACTGCAGCGACGCCCACACCTCGCAGCTTGACGCCGCCCCTGTCCGGCTCGTCCGCGCGTGGCTTTGGAGTGTCCTGCGCAGCGCAAGCACCGTCACTGCTGACACCCAAGCGGCGTGATGTGCGCGAAGCAGCGGACAGGTCCGGAGAAGGGCTGCTGCGCACGCTCGCGTGCCGGGGCAGCGCGCCAGCCTCATGGTATGCGGCGGACGCATCAATCGTCACCACACCAGCGTTCCAGGAGGCCTGCACCCAGACTGCTCCTTGCAGTACTGCTCCTTGCAGCCCAAACAGCACCACGGTGCACGTCTGGCACGCTGCAGGTAGGAGGGCCTTTCCACACTGCGGTGATCTGGCGCACGCCTGCTGCAGGCGCAGCGACATGCAACTAACACTTAGGCGCACACCTTGTACCGCTCGTCGTGGGAGCCCTCAAAAGTGCTCAGACAGGAGCCCATGCGCGGCGCCGCGGCGCCGCGCTTGTTACTACGCCGCCGCTGGCAGCACCGCTGGTGGCCTGGGCGCAGCTGCAACGGTGCGCGGACTGCTGCGTGGACGCGGGCCGGCTGCACACGTGCGCCAACGGATAAGCGCCTCACCCGCTTGCTGGTACAGCGCAACAAGTAGTCTGCTCCAATACGCACAGGCCGCACCAGTATGGGCGCCAAGGCTGAGCGCGCGCTGGCCGTGCTGTGCTAGGGCACGACACGCCCGCACGTACCTGCCAGGTCCCCAAGCATACGGTATACGAGTCCTTGGTGCGTTGCGCGTGCCCCGCCGCTGCGCTTGCGCTACGCTCGTTGTAGAGCTCGCCAGCTGCTTCCAACGTCTTTATAGGGGCAAAGGGTCTGGAGAGGTCCTCGTGCCCCTCCACATATACTATGATAGGGCACCAACACGCGCACCGCCTTGCGATGTAGTGCAGAACTAGCTGGCCTGAACAAGCCTGGGAGCCTGTGATGGCGTCTGCGGCGGTCCTGCAGCACGTGCTCCAGGAGGGCCGCGAGAAGCAGGTGATGCCTTGCATGCGCTCTGTAAAGTCTGCTTGTCACTGCGGTATGAGGCAACGTTAAGGAGTTGCTGCTGGCGGCAGCTGTCGGAGAGCGAGGCGGCGCAGCGGCTGGCGTGGGTGCGGGAGATGCGCGCGCAGCTCAGCCCACCTGGCATGCTCGCCGACGACGGCAGCATCAACCAGGAGTTCTTCAAGCCCAAGACGGTGCGGCGTGCTTGCAAGGAGATGCTTGCAAGGAAGTGACTGTATGGCACAAGATTGCACCAGCGTGCACCTGAGACTGGCTGGCGCTCTGAGCGCGCAGCTGGTCATCATCGAGGACAAGAAGTGGGGCGACACCGAGCGCGACTTGCTTTACAAGGTGCGCCCTCGAGCAGCCTGTGCAGGGCAGAGGCTTGCTGTGCGCGACGCCCGCACGCCTGTGGCCTGCAGGCCAGCGGGGCGACTCGCAGCTCTGGCGCCTGCGCAGGGCCTAGAGAAATTTGGCGTCGGCAAGTGGGGTGACATCAGCGCAGAGCTGCTGCCGCGGTGGGACGACCAGGCGCTGCGCGTCAAGGCGGCGCGGCTGATGGGCTCGCAGTCGCTTGCACGCTATGTTGCCTGGAAGGGCAACAGGTGACTGCCCCTGGCCGCCGCTTCTCTAGGCACTGTGGACTGCTGCGCATGGCGGGCGGTCTCAGCTGCTGAACGGCTTGATGTGAAGCCAGATCTCAGTCGCGCTCTCGGGCTGCGGGCATAGGGCAGCACTGCAGGCAGCGCTATTGCCAAGCGCCCCAAGAGCTGCAGCACAAGACGCATGCGCGGACAGGGCTGCAGTGGGTGAATACGTGTGGCCTACAGGCCCGTAGGCCACCCGGGCTGAGTGAGCGTATACGCGGGCGGGGCGGCAGCATTGAAGCCAGCAAGCTTGGCTTGTTGGTGGCCGCTGGTTGTATGGCCTGGCTGGCAAGAGAGCAGCATGCTCTTGGGGGCTTATTGCCAGCGGATGGCACTCGCCAGCAGTGACGACACCGGCGCTGCCTAGCAGCGCCGACAGCAGCAGGGATGCAGGGCAGTTCGATGAACGCATGGGCAGGGCGGCGGCGTATGCATGACGCGCGGCCAGCATGGCGCCGAGCAGAGCGAGCGGCTCCGCTGCTGGGAGGGTGGCGTGCTTGGGGAGGAGCCGATCCCAGCAGCGACACGATCGCACTTGCACGGTGGCTGCGACCGGCGAGACCGGCCATAGATTAGCTGTACCCGCTCGCGCTCACAGGACGTACCGCGCGCGCGGGGGGGCAGGGCGGCGGTGGATGCGGAGTACGCGGCCAACAAGGTGCTGGGCGAGCGGCTGGGCTGCTGGAAGGGCGGCGCGCTCGTGGAGGACGACGCCGGCAGCGTGCGCGCGGCGCTCGCGGCGGGCGGCGCGGGCGCCGGGGCCGCGCCGCGCGCCTGAGGGAGGCGAGGAGGGGCGGGTGTGGGCGAGATGCAAAGGAAGCGAGAGCGGGTCTCTGTCCATCCAGGGCGCCCGGCTCCAGCTCAGGATGGCGCGTGACGAGCGTGCGAGTTATAGGGCCCTGGACGCGCTTGTCTGTACTGAAGTGCAAACTTCCCGCCGCCAGGATGCAATTTTGCACGGCTGGCTGCTTTCGTGGTTGCGAGCTGTGCAGCACACTTGCAGTGCGTACACCATCACGTGTGGCATGAGGGCGACTTGGAGACTGACTGCATGCTTGCCGTCAAGCAAGACCATTACACTGATAGCTGCACCACACCGGCGCACACGCTTGCAAGTGTTTGCTCCAGGGGCACGGATAGGCCCCACGCTTTGCTGAAAGCCGGACCGCTGACCATGGCCCCACCGAGCCTGGAGCCGCCCGGCTTGTCATGCAGCCGTTGCATGCACCGTGCGCGGCCGCAGCTGACAAGTGCTCGCCGTAACGGTGCACACGCTTGATGTCAGACACGCTGCAGTGGAAGCGGTGAAAAAAGGTTGTTAAGTGCGTACCCATTAAGAAGCGACACCGCGTGCCCGCACAGCAGGCACGACTCCTGGGCGCGGCGCTACCCGGCGCCAGGCTGCAATAGAAAAAAGACCCGCCAAAGCTACCTCGCATGAAAAACAGGTCCCCAATAGTGTGCCCGCACGCGCGGTCAAGGACCGTTGCAAGACCTCAGATGCACCGGCACCGCTGACCTGTACTCTTTGAGGGGCATGCTGGGCGGGGTGAGGACTCCAATGCTGCAGCGGGGCGCCGGCGCAAGCCACACACAACAGCGCCGCACGGGCGCGCTGCCGACCTTCTGCCTGAAGCGCGGGCGGACAGGCAGACCACCACACCCCACCCTCAAGGTGCCTTGGCAGACCTCGCAGGCCCGACCGAGCGCGTAGCGTGTTAAAAACACACTGGGAACACCCACAAGGGCAGAGCTGCGAGTTTGTGTGCACGAGCTCGTGTGGGCTCTGCAAGCTCAAGGCGTGTGCATCATGCATTATTTGGCATGGCCGGCTTTGCATCCTGCCCGTTACACCAAGGTGCCAGCCGAGCCGCGCCTGGTCACACAAAGCGCTCTTGCAGGATGCTGTCAGGGACGGCGGCACCGGACAGCTAGGGGCACAGCCCGGGGAGGCAAGGCAGCCCCGCTGTGCCGCACAGCAGCTCTCCGCCGAGACAGGCTGCGACCGGAGCCTCGACAGGCAGCCGCCTCACATGGCGCACACGGTGGCCTGCAGCAGCATGCCGGACGCGCGCATCAGCGCCCGCAGCGGCCCCGGCGAGCCCGCCGGACGCCCGCCCCACTGCCTGGCGCCCGCCGGCGCGCGCCAGCCCCTGACGCCGCAGCGCGCGAGCCAGGCGGCCGGCTCGCGCGCCCTAACCTGCGACCAATCCGCAACCCTAATCCGCGCGGCGCGACCCTAGCCGCGCGGGGACGCGTCGGCGACCAGCGCCTGCGACAGGCTGCTCGCCGCGCGGCGCCCGGCGATGCGGCCCAGGCTGCCGCCGCCCATGGCGCGCGACAGCTCCCCGCCCGCCAGCACCAGCGGCCGGCCCTCGCGGATGGGGTCCAGCACCTCTGCGCGCGCGCCGCCGCGCAGCGTGAGAACCCCATGCAACGGGCGTGCCCCAAGGCATGCGGGCCGGCGCCCTTGGGGCACCAGCAGAGACTGTGGCAAGCAGGCGGCCGGCCTGCGCGCAGCCCCTCGAACGCTCGCTTGGATGCACCAAAGGCGCGTGCGGCATCCACCCGCTGCCCATACACGCGTCCTCCTGGTTCTGAATGGACATCCAGCGTCTGACGCGTCGCCGCACGCGGCACATGCACCAGGGCATGAATGCGGCTGGCGGGGGCCCCGCGCTTCGCGGCCGCGCGCCTGGCAGCAGCGACGGCCCGCCCTCCTCGATAAACCCCGTGCGGCGCAGGATGGCATTGCGCTGCAGCAGCTTGTCGCGCTTGAGCGACGCGCTGGGCGACACGCCCGCCAGCAGCATGCCCTGCCCGCTGCTCGCCTCCTGCCCGCCGCGCCAGGCAAGCACTAGTGACGGAGCGCGTCACAGCGCCAGCAAGGGATGCCAGCACAGGCGCTTTTATATCACCCCCCGCAGCATCTGCGCTGCATCACCAGCGTGCATCAAGTGCTCATGATCCTATGAATCAGAGCCTGGGAGTGGGCGCGCGCCCGCTGCTGCTCCAGCAGGTGCGGGGGCACAAAGGTGGCCGCACGCGTCGCGCGCGCGCCGCTGCCCGCCTTGCCGCCCGCGTCGCCCCGACCCGCCACCGGGATGTTGATGGGCATGGAGGAGCCCTGCGCGCCAGCTCAGCAGCCGAGTCATGTGTCAGGCCCAGCCATAGCGGTCGCAACGCAGGGTGCTTCTGCTGGTGGGCAGGCGCATGGTGCGGCTCTCGCAAGACACGCGCGACACATCAGCGTGAAAGCATGCCAAGCTGCAGCTGCGAGCAGGTGGCTGCAAGGGCGTCCGGCGGTGTCTGAAATGTACAAGTTTGGAAAGAAGGCACAGCGAGAGAGCAGCGCAGCAGACGCTGCCAGCAGCAACTTCTCAAGCACCAGAGGGCGGCGCTGCCAGCGCCGGCTGCAGCTGGGCCCGGCGCTGCTCACGGCGGTCAGGCGGCGGGCGCGCGCCATCAGGTTTGCGGACACCCTGGCGGCGTCGCCGCCGCCGTGCGCGCTGCTGTACCCGCCGCCACGCAGGCTGCCGCCGCTGCCGGTGCGCGCGATGCCAATCGCCGCCGCCGGCGCGGTGCCGGCGCGGCCCACACCGCCGGCGCGGCCGGGCGCGCCGCCGCCGGCGCGGCCGGCCTGGCGCCGCGCGGCCGCGGGCAGCTCGCTGTCATAGTCGGAGTCCGAGCTGGACTCCGAGGTGGAGGCCCCGACGCGCACATCCGCGCCCGCGCCTGCGCGAGAGGCCGGCGCCCGCCTCGTGCGCCGCCGCTGCTTGGCAAGGCGCATCACAGCACTGCCAGACAGCACCACATTGGCAGCAGCGCTGGCACGCTGGCAGCGGCGGGCCAGCGCCGCCGGAAATGCTGAGGTTGGAGCCGCGGCGCACCATCAGCGGCGTCTGCCGCGTGCCCCGCAAGGCTGCTGGGCGCTGCGTGGCCGGCCGGCTCACCCTCCCAGACGTCTGCCTCCTCCAGCTCCTGGCCGCGCCGCACGCGCAGCTCAGGGGTGCAGCATGAACGTTTTGCAGAATTCGCGGCGTGTATGCCCACATGCCGTTGGCGAGCGCACAACGTGCGGGCTGCGGCCGCACCATGACAGGCTCCTACAGCACGCCCGCTGCAGGCCGGCAGGCGGCGCCCGCCGCGGCGGCCCGCGGCAGCCGGCTGCTGACGCGCAAGAGAGCTTGCACGCGGCCGCGCGTCCGTCAGACTGCACAGATGCGTACGCCACCCGCTGTGCGCAGCAGCGCAGCGCTGCGCCACGCTCCCGCCCGTGCCCAGGTGCCGCTCGGCAGCCGGCCGCGGCGGGGCTATGCTCGACCAGCCGATGGGCAACCCCCCTTTCTGCGTGGACGGCTGCTTGTGCGCTGATGGCGGCCGCAAGGCCTTCAAGTACTGATGCTAGGAGCTGGGCGCATGCCGCGGAGCTGTGTGGGCGTGCCCGCCGGTCAGGCACCGCGCTCAGAGAGCACCTGCGCACGGGGGGGTATGTCACCAGCGTTAGCTATGAGGGCCAGGCGATCTGTTGAGGGCAGGCTTCTCCCGGCGGAAAAAGGAGTGGCTGGACCGCAGGGGTAGGCCCTTGGCCTGGGACCAGGGACCCTTCAGTGGTCACCCAGTACACAAGGGGTTCTCCATGTGTCTCCATCACTTGGCCCCTGGGGCAGGTGCCCCAACTTGAGGAGCTCCTTACGCTCTGTAATTTGATGTTACACCCACACCCACACCCACACCCACACCCACACCCACACCCACACTGGGCAGCGATGTCCCAAACCCCCCAAAACGCAAAGCCAGACAACAGGCCGCAAACCGGCCTCGTTCCTTACTGTGACTGAAAACTTCGGGCACATGCGGGCGCAATACCCCGTACTGTCCAAGACCCAGGAGAGGGTGCGGCCCCTAGCAGAAACCACTGCGGACTGGGCCGAATGCATGCAAAACCAGTTCATGCGGGGCTCCACATTGCCTGCGTGCGCGCCCCACAACATCGACATGTAGGCGCAAGCAAGGAACGCAGTAGCTGCCTAGCAGGCCTGCAGCAGCGGCCCAAACGGGCGACACGTTAGCCGCCAGCCGTGACCTGTGTGGAGACGGCCCGCTGTGCACGCCAGCAGACGAGCAGCCCCAGGGCGGAGATGGGGACGAAAAGTCCACATGATGATATATCTGCTGCAAGGCATGCTTGGTCGGCAGCCCAAAGCCGGCCAGACGCAGCCGGCGTTTGAGCATGCGCTGCCTCCGGGTGCCGCGCGCGCGTCCACACTCCGACAGCACCAGCTGCGGCGGCGGCGCATGCGACGCTGCCAGCGATGGCACAGCGCTGGCGCGCATGCCCAGGCTGGCGGCGGCCGCGGGCGTCCAGACCAGCGGCGGGGCGCCGCCCGTGCGAGCGACCACGCAGCCGCATGGCTGAGCGGGAGCCTGCACAGCCTAATGTCTGCATACTGCGGCCGGGCTGGCGCGCTCCCGCGCGCGCATCGCCGGCAGCGGCGCGGCGCTGGCCCTGGGTGCGCGCCGCGCAGGCCGGGGCTTGCCGGCGGCGTCGCGGCTGCGCCCCTGGGCCTAGGATCCTGCGCCTGCCCGGCAGCCGGGGTCGCTGCCGCGCCAATGGGCGGCCGCCGCGACCGCTGCGGGCGCCCGCCCGCGCTCAGTTGCTGCGCGCGCCGATGTAGTCCGCCAGGCCGAGCAGCGGGGCGACGCGCGGCGCGGGGTAGCCCGCCAGCTGCGCCTTGGCCGCCGCAATCAGCTCGCCGGCCACCTGCCGGGCGCAGCTGCGTCATGCATTGCATACCAAGGTCCGCATGACGCGCCGTGCGGCGGCCGTGACGGGGGGCGCAGACAGGCCGAGGAGAGTGGGCTGTCAGGCGCCAGGCGGCGCGCAGCGCTGCACGGGCACTGCATGCAAGCTGCGGCGAGCGGGGCTGGCGGCGGCGGACCCCGATTTGCTCTCTCGTGCAACGGCACCACGCCTGCGGAGGCATGGTCTTTGCGCTGCTGCCCGCGTGCCGGGGCCGGGGGCGCGCCTGGCGCGAGCGCTCCAGGCCGAGCAGGGAGGGGTAGGTGGCCTTGTCGGAGAGCAGGTCCTTGCCGGCGGTCTTGCCCAGCACCTCCGTGCTCTGCGTGATGTCCAGGATGTCGTCCACCACCTGTGCGCGCGCGGTCGCTGGTTGAAGCCGATGCTAGGGTTTCAGTATAGGGTATAGGGTATAGCGGACTCCCCCGCCCCGTTCACCACCTGCGCGCGCGCAGTGCTGTCCGAAGGGCACGCGCGGGCTCGCCGGGCCGCCCCTCTCCCTCACGGCGACGGTGCGCCAAGCGCCGCTCACCGCCGGCGTGCCACGCGTGGCCACTGGCGCACCCCAGGCCGGGGACGCAGGCGCTGAAGCGCTGCGGTGGGCGCGTTTGGGCGACTGCAGGCTCGCGCAGCCACTGCGAACGCCCCGCCAGCCGGGCGACCGATGGGAGCAGTGAAGAAGAGCACAGCGCGGCTGCCCACCACGACAGCGCCAACGCACAGAGCGCCGCCGCGGGCGCCCGCCTGGAACGCGAGGCCGATGTTGCGCGCGTACTCGCGCAGCCGCCCGACCTCGGTGTCGCTCGCGCCGCCCAGCAGCGCGCCGCACACCACGCTCGCCTCCAGCAGCGCGGCCGTCTTGTGCTCATGGATGTACTGCAGCGTGTCCAGGCCGACCTGGAGCGCGGCGGGTCGAGACAATGAGGTGTGTTTCTTTGGGGGTAGATCCAACATGCATGTACCCTAAACCTAACCGTACACCATGGTTGACAACGCGCAGGCGCAGTGGTGACAGGCTTCGAGCGGCTCACAGGTGTGGATGTGGCAAAACGGGTGCGCCATCCCGGCCTCTGCACGATCGATGCAAAGCGCAGCGCACCGCTACCCACCCGCTTCACATGCTGTTGCAGACGTGCAGGGGGCAGGCGTGCACAGAATGAGTAGGGTGATGGAAGAGGCCGGGCGCCCAGGCTTGAACAAAGAGAGAAGGCATAGGCCGGCATGTCAAACTACGGGACTCCAAGAATGCATCGAGTTTGCAGAAAAGCGCACCTTCTCTGCCTGGCCCTCGCTCTTGATATCTACAATCTGGCCGGCCACCAGGCCCTCCGCGCCAACAGCCTTGCCAATCTCGCAGATGACCTGCCAGGTACAGCGCGCTTAGGATCCTTGTATGGCTGCTCTCAGCGAGCCTCGCCCGTGCAGCAGCGACTGTGTTGAGGTAGGTCAACAACATGCCCAAACCACAGCATACATATACCACCCTTCTCCACTGGTTGATCCGCTCACGCCCAGAGCGTTGTTGTTCCGAAGTGGGTCGGGCACATCCAAGTGCCCCTCAACACACAAAGCATAGAGCCTAAAGTCACAGTGCCGTCTGAGGCATGCTTGCATACGGCGCAACGAGCAGTGCCGGGGCTGATGAGCGGGCTCGCACGCGGACGATGCGGTCTGCGGAGACGCCGCGCGTTTCCCGCGCGACGTACTCAAACGCCAGCGCCAGCAGCGCGTCGCCCGCGAGGATAGCGACCTCCTCGCCGTACACCTGCGCGCGCCCGCCCGCGCCCGGTCAGCGCATGCGCGCGCAGCACGCCTGCTGCTCCAGCCAAGCTCCACATCGCCAAGGCGGGTTGCCGCGCCACTGGTAACCGGTACTGCCACACACGCGCCTCGGCCGCTGAAAATAGCCGCCGGCGCACTAAGCAGGCCCGGGGCGCGCGAAGCTCCTCGCCTATTGCGCACGCGACATGCCGCACAGCCTGCGCATGCTCCCACTCGCACTGCTCACAAGAAAGACAGCGAGCTATGTGCACAGAGGGCGCCTCAGCTCTGCAGCAGCGTGCACGGTCAACTCAAGATGACAAGAATACGTGCACACAGTGTGCCTGCAAGACACGCCGCGCCGCGCGCCGGCGGGAGCGCGCCTTGTGGTTGGTGGGCTTGCCGCGCCGGAAGTCGTCGTTGTCCATGGACGGCAGGTCGTCGTGGATGAGCGACATCGTGTGCAGCATCTCCATCGCGCACGCCGCCGGCATGGCTGTGGCTACCTCGCCGCCCACCGCCTCGCACGCGGCCAGGCACAGGCACGGCCGCACGCGCTTGCCGCCCGCCAGCAGCGAGTACCTGGCGCGCCCAGCGCTCCGCACTGGGCCGCCCGGCGCGCTCCCGCAGGCGCGCACGCGCAGCCGGCGCGCACCCGCCCGCGGACCCCCCGCACCGCCTTGCTTGCAGGCGCTCAGGCCTGGGTACGGGCGCTGCAGCGCACGTGCTGCCTCTCCCAGAAAAGGCTTACTTCGAGCGCATTCACCAAGTGAGTGGGCAGCCAGCTCGCCAAGAAGGCCCAAAGCGAAGTGGGGGCGGACAGAGCGGCAGGCCGGGACCGCCGTCGCGGGCGGTGCCACAAGAGGCGCGAGGCGCGGCCGGCCGCACCGCATGGACTCGTTGATGACCTCCGGGTACTGCAGCGGCACCGAGCGCTCCAGCGCCTCGTTGACCAGCACTGCGCGCTGCTTCATGTAGGCGCCAAAGTCAAACGCCTCCTCCACCGCCGCGGGCCGCTCCGCCACCGCCTCCGCGGTGCTGTGCACCTGCCCGCAGCGCGCTGCCCCTCGCGCCTGCACTGCGGTATAGAGCCTGCGCCTCCGCGCCACTTGCGTTGCATGTGGGCAGCTCTGCGCAGGAGGGAAGAGGGGGGATGGCGGCGGAGCCTGGTCACGTGGGCAAAAGGTTGTTGCTGCCTTTGCTGCGCGCTTGGAACCTGACACCGCTGTCTGCAAGCAGCCCGCTCTCAGCAGCTGAGGGGTGTGCTCGCGCCGCAGCGCTTGTGCGTCACTTGGCTGCCACAAGCTGCACGGACTGCTTTTCTGCACGGTGCACAAGGCAGCATGCGGTTTGGCACAGGCCCAGCCTGTAGGCTGCACTCACTCCAGCAGAACACAGCTGGTCCAGGTGCAGGCGGTGCTCAGGAGGCAGGCGACTGGCACCTGCACACAGCATGCGCGCCCGCGCGCTCTGGCTGAACGCGGCAAGCCCGACGCGGCAGCAGCACCGCGCGCTCCGACTGGGCCTAGCCTGCACGCGTGCACACATGTGAGCGCTACGGCAGTTGCTGCGGGCGCCATCCGCAAGCGCTGCAAGCCCCACCTGCAGGGCTGGCGCGCCCTGCCGCAGTGCGTGCACGCCGCACTGGCCTGGTGCAGGACTTGCTGCATGGCTTCAGGGGCCCTGTCGCAGGTGCGCTGGTGTCGCTTGACGCAGCTGTGCTAGAAAGATAAACAAGGCTACACCTGGGGGTTAGAGGGTTTCCTCACAGCCAGTGAGCCTTCCTCGCCATCGACCATTCACTCCCACCCACTCTCTTCCTTCCTTTGCTCCAGGTGCTATGGCGGCCATGCACGCTTCGATCGCCTGCCGGCCCACGCCCCTGCGGGTGTTTGGCGTCAGGCGGACGCCGGCTCGGGCCATACGCGCGTCCGTCCGCGTGTTTGCTGCCGTCGACAAGTCAGCGGTGGGCCCTGCGCCAATGTGCGAGTCGACTTTTGTTCGGCCGAGACAGGCAGGCGAGAGCAAACAACTGTGGAGGCTATAGTCGGGCAGATGATGTAGGAGCTGGTCTTCAGCGGAGGCACAGGCATAGGAAGCCACTGCAAGGGCAGCTGCAGCACGCAGGTTGCAAGGTTGCATGATCTTGCCCAGCAACCAGGAGTGTGGAGACGTGCGCGGGTGTCCTGCTGGTGGGGAGTGCACCGGCAAGAGTGGCGGTTGGGCCTGCCACCTTGTGCGTGCGGCATTGGGCAGGGGACGCGGCCGCCCGTGCGGGGTCAGCCGATATGCGCTGTGCCACCATAACGTGGCCGCCTGGTGGTCTGTATGTTTGGCGTCTATCTAGGCTGCTGCGCGAGCGCGTGCGGGTGCTGCTGGCCAGGAAGACGGGAGGCGACCTGCGCGCTGTCCTGCACAGGCTGACCAGCTAGGCAGCACTGGCTGTGCAGGTGTTCAGGGGTGTGCGGCTAGCGACCAAGAGGCTGCTGGGCCCCCGCCGACCTCAATCCGCTCGCGAGCTGCTCGCATTTGCATCCGGCGCCGCGCGAATGGTGTCCGACGCGGGGGGGGCGGCGCGCGCGCAGGTGCTCGACGACGTGCGCTCGATCATCGCGGAGCAGCTGGGCACCGACCTGGAGAAGGTGACCGCCGAGTCCAAGTTTGTGGACCTGGGCGCGGACTCGCTGGACACGGTGGAGATCATGATGGCGCTCGAGGAGAAGTTCGACCTGCAGCTGGACGAGGAGGGCGCGGAGAAGATCAGCACCGTGCAGGCGCGGCGCCGCCTGGGCGCCGCGGGCCTGTGGCGCAATGGTGGACGGTTTTGCGGTCTTTAAAGACACGTTATGGTCCCTGGCCAGAGCAGCCTGATAGCGTCAGCGTCAGCGCGTAAGGGAGGCAGCCTGCAGGCAAAAGGCTGTCTCCCTGTTTCTCAAAGGAAGTACTGTTTGCGTGTGCCGCCTGGGCTGCTGGTTGAGAGCTGCAGAAATGCCGAGCGGTGGAGCCCCCAGAGCACCGAAGGCCCTGCACATAGGCAATGAGTAGCGGGTGGCCCCCGGGAGGCTGCTGCAGCCCAGGCGCGCGGCTGACGCGGGGGCGTCTGCGCGCAGGAGGCAGCCGACCTCATCGCCACCCAGGTGGAGGCCGCATGAGCGGCTGCGCGGCGTGCGGGTTGCTTTGCAGCTTGTTGGGGCGGGAGCAGGGGGCACGGGGTCTGGCAGTCATGTTAACTGCCAGGACTGGGCGCGCGGGGGTGCGATGCCCTGCAGGCGCTTTCGAAGGGGCCAGCATGCGTCCTGTGTGCCATGGGGGTGCTGCAGTGCAGGCCTGCATGTGAGGGGCTGTTCTCTTGGCCTCTCCGCATAGCCCAGTGGCCGTCGCACTGGGCTGTCTTGCGGCTCCCATCCAGTCCGGCGCGCCTGTGACCGTGGCAATTTGTGTGCTAGGCTGTGCATCTGGCTGGCCGTTTGTGTACAAACGCCTCACGACGGGGTCAACGTACTGTGGCTGCTGACCTCTCCCCTCCTTCTCCCTACTGTGCACTGCCTGCCCCCTCCTCACTGTGCCCAGCCTGACCCTCCTCAGAATGGCCTGCATGCTCCCATGGTGCGGCGCGTCTGCCTCCTCTCACGCCCCTGCATGGCATCAACTTTAAGGCACGGGAGGCAGTCTACGGTGTAGGACCGTGCAATACCGTTACGCATGCAAGGACCACATTGCGTCTTGGCAAAAGAAAAGACATCGAGCACAGCAACTGAACAGCACGCGCGCGGGAAAGGTGCACTCTCGCTGAGAGGCTCGGGCCTGACTGCAGCGCAGGTGAGGTCGTGGGTGGGCGGCGCGGACCTGGGGAGGGGCCGTGCAGCAGAGCATTTTGTGGACAGCGGGAGGGGTCACAGCCGTTCTGGAAGAGAGCGGGGCCGCATCTGAGCAGCTGCGCGCAGGGGCGAGCGGGGCCCCCGGCCGGGCCGCGAACCCAGGGCATGGGGCGGGCGTAGCACTGCGGGGCGTGCCCTGCCCGCGGCCGCGCCGGGGCCGCGCAAGGCCGCCCGGGCGGTGGGCGGCCGAGCTGGGACGGGCTGCGCGCGCGTGACCCCGGTGGGGGCAGGTCCGGCAGGCGGCGCCGCCGCAATGCAGCGCCAGGCCTCCGCCGCGCTGGGCGCCGCGCTGCAGGCGGCGGGCCCGCTGGCGTGCGTCCTGCGCGAGCGCGCGTCCTTCGAGCTGAGCTACGAGGATGAGAGCGTGGAGCTGCTGCGCAAGAAGGTGGACACCGCGCTCGTGCTGCGCGCGTGCCATGCCGGGCAGCTGGCCGAGGCCGAGGCCGCCAAGGCCCAGGAGGAGGCGGAGCTGCGCGCATGGAAGGCGCGTCGGCCCCCGGGGCGCTCTCAGGCCCGCTCCTTCACAGGCATGCTGGCCGCACGCCGCCGGGCGGCTGCGGCGGGCTTGCGCCGGGGCCGTGCGGGAGCAAGCTGTGCTCGTCCGCTGCGCGGCAGTGGAGGGGATGCGGGTGGGGCGAGGCGAGGCGGGGCGCGCGCGCTGCGCGCGCGCATGGCGCGCGCGTCTGACCGCCGTGCGCGCGGGGGCCCCGCAGGTGGAGCACCCGTGCGTGCTGGAGAAGTTTGACGCGTTCCTGGAGGCGGCGCGGCGGCGGCGCGTGGCCGTGTTCCTGGACTATGACGGCACGCTGACGCCGATTGTAAAAAACCCCGACCGCGCGTACATGTCCGATCAGGCGCGCCGCGCCGCCCCGCGCGCCTGCGCCTGTCCTACAAAATGCGCCCGTCCTGCAAAGGTGCCGAGTCGGGGCGCAAGGCACGTCGCTAGTCATGCCGGTACCCGCGGCGCTCCAGCAGTCGCTTGCCTCGGCACCGCCCGCACGCGCTCTGCTGCCACGATGCACAGCGCCCACGCCCATGTGAGTGCGAGCGAGCGGCGGTTGCTGCGCGGTGCGCAGATGCGCGCCGCGGTCCGCGCGACCGCGCGCCTGTTCCCGACGGCGATCATCAGCGGCCGCGGGCGGGAGAAGGTGGAGTCGTTTGTGCAGCTCAAGGAGCTGTACTACGCGGGCAGCCACGGCATGGACATCGTCGGGCCGCGGGTGCGCGCGCCCCGCCAGCGCCCCCGCCGCGCCACGCCGCCGGCGGCGCCGCGGGGTCGCGGCGCGCGCCGGGCGTGGAGGCGCCCTGCCGCGCAGTGGACCTGTGCACGCGCCGCTGCTTGCTTTTGTTGTACAGTTGTCAGCTCCGTACCAACAACACGCTGGGGGTCCGTTGTGCGCGGGTCGGGACGCGTGCAGTGCGGAGGCCGCGCAGAGCGTGAGGCTGGGCCCGGCCGCGCGCGCCAGGGCGGCCCGCACGCCGGCGAAGCGCTGGCATTCCAGCCGGCCTCGCGCTTCGGGCCCATCATGGACGAGGTATACTCGGAGCTGGTCGCGCGGTGCGGCCCCAGTCAGGGCCCTGGCAGACCCTACCTGCGCCCTCGCTGGCCGATCGGCATCTGTGCAGCGTGCTGTGGCGGGGCCCTGTCTTAGCTCGGCGTCAGTGCTGCCCCCTCATGAAGGCAAGGGCTGGAGGACTAGAGGCTAGAGGCTTGGGCCTCCGGCCGTGCACGCTTGGGCCGCCCTCGACGCCCGGCGGCGCGACGCGCGCAGCGTGGCCGGCATCCCCGGCGCGAGCGTGGAGCACAACAAGTTCTGCGTGAGCGTGCACTTCCGCAAAAGCGAGGCGGAGCAACATCCTAAAACATAACCTAATTCTAGAACGACATGCGCGCGCAGCGTGGCCGGCATCCCTGGCGCGAGCGTGGAGCACAACAAGTTCTGCGTCAGCGTGCACTTCCGCAACTGCGAGGCGGAGCAGTACGGCGCGGTGCTGGGCGCGGTGGAGGCCACGCTGCGCGCGCGCGCCGAGCTGCACGCGTCGCGCGGGCGCAAGGTGTTCGAGATAAAGCCGCAGGCGCGGCGCCCCAGGGGGCCTGACCCTAACCCTGCTCCGAGCACGCGCCGCGCGCGCCCTCCGAGGCTGCCAGGCGGTCCTGCGCGGGAGGCCTGCGCAGGAGGACTCCTCCCGCTGCTGCGCGGATGTGCTGGGGAGCGGGCTGCTTGCTGTCGTGCAGTCGCGGGCAAATGGCAACCATGGGCCGTGCTGTCCCTCAATGTCGCGAAAGGCCCGCGCCAAGTTTCAGGCCAGTGACGTAATAGGTCGCCGGGCATGCGATGTGCGCCAGTGCGTGCTGGGAGAATGGCTGGGCGCGACGCTGCACGTCGTTGCTGAGGCGGAGCACACAGATATGCAGGCCGCCGGCTGGGGTGTTGTGCGGGGCGCGCCGGGAGCGTGACGCGCGGGCCGGCCGCTGCGCCAGGTGGACTGGCACAAGGGCTGCGCGCTCGTGCACCTGCTGGGCGCGCTGGGCCTGGGCGGCGGCGAGGCGGACGTGCTGCCGATCTACATCGGCGATGACCGCACCGACGAGGACGCCTTCCGCGTGCTACGCGAGCGGCCCGCGGGCGGCGTCGGCATCCTGGTCTCGTCCAAGGCGCGCGCGGCGGCACCATGCGACTTGCTCTTGCATGTGTTGGCGCACGGCAGGCGCCTCGGCGTGGCAGCATGCGGCAGCACATCGAGGTGCCCCTTCGGGCTCCCGCAGCCGCCCCGGTTACCATCTGCCAGTGCCGCGTCAGGCTGACAGCACGCCAGCACGATGGCAGCCCGGGCCGCCGCGGTGGCAGCGCTGCGCTGGAGGGCTGCAGCAGCCTGCAAACAGCTCACGAATAGTGCGCTGCCCTTGAGGTAGGCTGCATCACTGCAGCACGCGTTGCCCAGGCCGCATGTATGCTGCGCAAGGTGTGCAAGCGACGAGGCGTGCAAGCAAAGGTCGTCCACATCAGTGTGTTTGCTGTGCATGGATGCTGGGGGAGGCACTGACACGGGAAGCGCGCGCGCCGCCGCGCGCAGGCCAAGGCGACGGAGGCCGCGTACACGCTGCGTGACCCGGCCGAGGTGTTGGCGTTCCTGGCGCGCCTGGTCGCCTGGGGCCGCACGCCGGCCAGCGCCTGGCACGAGCGGCCCGCCTGCGTCGGCTGGGCGCTGAACCTGGACGAGCCGCCCGCGCGCGACGCGGCCGACGCGGCCGCGGCGCCCGCCCTCGCGCCCGCCGCCGCCCCCGCCGACGCCGCCGCCCCGGCGCCGGCCGACGCCGCCGACACCGGCGCGGCGTCGCCGGCGGCGCCGCGGCTGCGGCCGGTGCGACCGGCGGCGGGGCGTGCCTTCGCTGGCGCACACGCTGGCAGCCCCGCCGCGGCCGCGGCCGCTGGGCGCGAGGCGCTGCTGGGCGGCGGCGGCAGCGCGAGCGCGACGCCGCGCGGGCGGCCGCCGCTGCCGCGCCCGCCCAGCACCGGCGGCCTGGCCGCCTTTGCGGCGGCAGGCGGCGGCAGCGCTGGCCCCGGCAGCGCCGGCCCCGGGCCGCTGTCGCCGCTGGCGCGCACCGGCTCGGGCGACGCCGACCGGGCGCCCACGTCGCCGCCCGCGCCCTGGCGCGCCGCGGCGGACGCCGGCGCCTCCGCGCCGGCCCTGAACGGCGGCGCGCCTGAGGCGCCGACGCCCAATGGCGTGGCCGCCGGCGGCTCGGGCCACGGCGGCATGGCAGCGCTGGTGGCGGTGGCGGCGGCCGCGGCCGCGGCGGCGGCCGCCGCCGAGCGGCCGGCGCCGGCCGCCGAGCCCGAGCCCGGCGGCTACACGTTTGGCGGCCTGGGCCTGAGCTTCCTGGGCCGCTCGCACAGCCTGGAGAGCAACGGCGGCGTCAGCGGCTTCTCCGGCTGCTACTCCAGCGGCGGCGAGACGCTGTTCTTCAACAGCGGCCCCGACGCGGGCGCGGCGCTCGACGCGCGCTCCGAGAGCGAGCTGCCGCGCTCCGAGCTCGAGCTGCCGCGCTCCGAGTTTGAGCTGCGCTCTGAATTCGAACTGCCGCGCTCCGAGCTCGAGCTGCCGCGCTCCGAGCTGAGCGCGCCGCGCTCGGACAGCAGCGGCGGCGCGGAGCAGGAGGCGGGCGCCGCCACCGAGGAGCGTCCCGCACATGCGCCGGCAAGCGAGCCGCCGCGCTGAAGCAGCGAGCTGCCCCACTCCCTGCTGCGCGCTGTCCACCTCTGGCTGCAGTGTCCAGCGACTTTTGGGCACCAGCGCAGAGGCGTGATATCAGAGGGTATGTAGAGCACTCGGCTGTCGATGCGGTCCAGCAGAGGACTGCTTCTTGTGTTATGTGTTATGTGCGGTGTACATTGCGGCTGGGGAAGGGCAGGAGTTGTGTGGGAAGTCGTCGAGTCTGCAAGGCGGGCGCATGTGCAAGTGTGCAGGATGGCGCCTGCGTGAAGCGCGGTGGCAGCAGTGGAAGGTATGTGATGCTGCACCGCATGTCCACGCACCGGGTATTATTGTGCCCCTGAGCGCCGGCGCACTGTGTAAATGAGCTCTCGTCGAACATATCCTGGGAGGAGGGACGTGTAGGTGATTGCAGCCACGCATGTTCCTGCATACCACAGTGCGGCATCACCAGCGGCTACATGTAGGCTCGAACACAGTACGGATTACATGTTGTGGACAGCTGCCACTAGCTGGGAGCGCCGGCTGGAGCACTCGTCATTGCTGCACCTGCGGTCACGCCTGCACAGGCCCGCTGAGCATGCATCGAGGAGTTAAACACATGGAAGATGCTTTATAACTCAAAGTGATGGCCAGGCAAGTACAATCAACACAGGCCAAAGGTGCAGTAATATAGCGCAGGGTGCAAATGTGGAAGTGGAGCGTAGGCATACCGGTATACCTATTGAAGGCTACATGCTGCCTCCCTTTGCGGGTACACGCGTAACTGAGCCTATCTGACTACCCCTGGACGTTCACCTGGCCCCAAGGCCATGCTGCACCGGGCAAGCTGGCAGCCTGTGGCACATGTTCTAAATACCACGGACTTTGGCAGGCTCACGGCCGTGCTGCAGGGGCAGAGGGCGAGAAAGCCGACTCGCCTCAACAGTCACCAAGTTTGACTGGCCGGGCTCCAGACCGGAGTCGCAGAGGGACAGGGGCTCAAGCAGCCGCTTGCCGCCGCTCGTCAGCACCTGCGCGTCACGCTGGGGCTGTGACGCTCCGTATTTGCAGGTCAGGTGTTTGGCAGCCAGCAAGCTGGTGCCGAGCAGGGCACACCGCTGACATAGGGATACCTTTCTCGCGGTGCAGCACTGCAATCGCGTACGCCACTGTCTGCGCCTTGGGCAGCTGCGCGCCTTGCAAGTGGCAGCCTTGAGGGTCACTTAGTCCCAGAAGGCGTGTCTCTGCGCTCACCAACACAGTTTCTACCAACCCAGAACTATACATTAAGATGGTGATGGAAACCTGCTTATTGCCGGTGAGTCACTTTTGTTATAACAGTGGTGTGCAGGGCAGCGCGTGCACACCTTTGTCAACCACTCTGCGCCGTCCGGGAGCCTGAAACACAGCTGACCGCCCCGCATAAAGTGCGTGTCACTTCCAGCAAGGGCGCTCACAGGCAGCCATTGGCTGATATTGGCTGCCAATATCTTGTATGGCCTGCACAGCGTGCTCTAATTGCGCACCTCAAGTGCGTCCTCCTCTTCCTCCTTCTCGTTAGCACTTGTACTACACCTGCAGCCTGCGCTGCTGGTCAGGGGAAGGCTCAAAGTTGACATGGTGGACGCGCGCAACAAACAACAAACAACTCAGCGACTTCCCAAGGCCGCACTCGAAGGGAAGCTTGTCTAGGGTCATAGGCCCATCATAGGACCGCTTGCTGCGGTCTCGATCTGCCCAGTAACATGGTGCCAGCAGTAAGTACGCAGTCCTGGCATGCCAGAAGAGCACGTGCGTGCACAGTTCGCACACTTCTATCCGTTCATGGTGTTTGCATGCTCGCTCATAATCCTGAGTAGCTAAGTAGGTCCAATGTGGTGCCAGATGTCCTCACTAACTACCGCACTGCTTCTTTGTTTGGTTCTCTTGTCTCTGGGCAGCAGCATCGGCTCCATATGCAGTCCATCAGGTCCCAGAGTGGACTGCGGTGCGCAGCTGACCAAGCTCGGCAGCCTGCCTGCTGCACACCTGGGTAGTGCTCTTTATGTTGCGCCAAGCAAGTTTGTATACCTCAACAAGGGCTGGAACTTTCATACCGTAATATTCTAAAGGATGGTGTGCGCCAGGCTACTTGGGTATCAGCCAGGATGAGTGCGTGTCCAAAGGCTGCTGCTGGCTGCCCGTGGAGCGGCACAGTCCACCAGTAGTCGAGCAGCCCTGGTGTGTCTACAATAATACTGGGCGCAGCGAGTACAAGCTCAGTGAAGCGCACGAGACCGGTAAGCAAAGTGGTCACACACCGTGTGTGGTGTCAGGAGTTCTCGGTGTCAACTGGTGCTAGGTGACAGGCTCTAGCAATGTGAAGTTGTGCACCTTCCTCGCGGTGATGACACTCCTGCACTTGCCTGAATGTAGCTGCCTGAGTTCACGTAGCATATGCAGCCCATTTGGACAGCCATCGCTGTAGTGGCCCACTGCTCCGGCGCGCGCAAGTCAAGCGGCGCGTTGTGCGCGCACAGGCGCCCGCTTCTCGGCCACGCTCACTGCCGTGGAGACCACCGCGCCGGAGCTCGGTCCGGACATAGAGCGGCTCGCTCTCGCGGTGACCATGCCGGCGGCGGGCGTGGTGCGCATGCGGATCACGGCGGCGGACGCGCCGCGCTGGGAGGTCCCGCAGTGGCTATTCGCGCCGGACGCAGTCGCAGGCGCGCTCCCAGGCCTGGCGCCCGCGCACCTGGGCTGCGACACAATGAGCCACACATGCATTCGTGGGCGTTGCGGGGAAAATCTGCTGCATGCATGCTGCATGCATGCTGCGTGCACATGTGACATGAAGGCGCTTTGCATGCGTGCCCCTTCCCAGGATGGGGGCGGTCTGTCGCGGTGCAGGTGAGCACGCACCCCTGTCCTGCGGTGTTGTTCGCAGGTGGGGCAGTGCTGCTGTTGCGTGGAGCGCCAAGCCTGCTGAAGCCAGCTTGCGTGTCGCCCACGCCTTCTGCGCGTGCATGGGGGCATGTGACACGCATGTCAGCCAGCACAAACAGGCAAGCAGCAGGCGAGTGCACTTCTTCACTCCGAGATGCAGCGACCCCCCCGCGGCGCGCGTGCCCGCCAGGCGGCAATGCGAGCGAGGGCAGCGGCGACTGGCGCGCGCACTTCGAGCACCTGGACTCGCCCTTCGAGTTTGCGGTGCGGCGCAACCGCTCCGCCGCTGACGAGGCGCCGCTGGTCGACACGCGCGGCACGCGGCTCGTCTTCAAGGCGCGCCCCGGCTGCGCAGGGCGCGGCGGGCGCGCGCTGTCTTGACGCCAGGGCTGAAGGCCGGCGCGCCTGGCCGACACCAGTGACCGGGCCCCACCCTGCGCGCAGAGTCTGCTCTGTGCTTTGCTGTGGGGACCGCGGGCGTTTCGTTTTCACTCTCAGTTGCCATAAACCTCCTCAATTAGTGTGTCAAGGGTGAAAACGCTTCTGAAAGCAGCTTTCTGCAAAAATTTAAAGCCTGTCACTATTTGTGCCGAGCTGAGCGCACTTCTTCAGCTGCATCAGTGGGGTGCGCCGAATGGGGGCTGATGATACGCGCCAAACCCCGGCGATCCTCTCACACTGTCACGCTGCCGCCTCGGGTCCGCAGCTGCGCAAGCGCGCGCCGGCCCGGCGCAGGACCAGTACCTGGAGCTGACCACGGCGGTCGTGCCGGGCAGCGCGGTATTCGGCCTGGGCGAGCGCACCAGCAGCGCGGGCCTACGCCTGCGGCGCGACGGGCAGCCGCTCGCGCTCTGGGCGCGCGACTGCGGCGCGGCCTTCCCCGACGTCAACCTGTACGCGGCCTGGCCGTACTGGCTGGAGGTCCGCCCCGGTGCGCGGCCCTGCCCAGGGCTAGGGTTAGGGTTAGGGCTGCTGGGTCCTGGGCCCTCCGGCGGCGGCGTGCTGGAGCCTGCGCGACGGCAGGCACTCCACCGGCCGTGCTTGTCTGGCATGCGCGGGAGGCGGCGCACGCGAGCCAGGCAGCCTGTCGCGGAGCGCCCCGGTGTCCGCAGGCGAAGTCGTGCACGGCGCGCCGCCGCCCGGCGGCGGCCGCGCGCGCCGCCGCCGCCGCGCGCGCGCGCCGGGCCGGCGCGTGCGAGCCCACCTGCGGGCCGCGCAGCGCGCAGGCGGCGCGGCGCACGGCGTGCTGCTGCTGAACAGCAACGGCATGGACGCGGTCGTGACCAAGGGCGCGGTGTCGCTGCGCGCGCTCGGCGGCGTGCTGGACCTCTTCGTGCTGCTGGGGCCGGCGCCGCGCGATGTGCTGGGCCAGCTGGCGGCCGCGGTCGGCCGCCCCGCGCTGCCGCCCTTCTGGGCCCTCGGCTTCCACCAGTCCAAGTGCGCAGCGCGGCTGTGCCGCCGCGCTAACCCTGTCCAGGCGCGCGGCGCGGCTGCGTCGCCGCCCAAAGTCTTTGCGACGGGCGCCGCGGGCGGCTGGCGTCGACTCGAGCGGCGCCGCGCCCGACCTGTTTCGGGCGGCGACGCGGCGCCGCCCGCGTGGCAGCGACGCGCTGTGATTGCCGGGCGCACGCTCTGCACACAGGCCACTGCGCCACTGCACCGCGCGCGCGCTGGGCCCGGAGAGCACTCCATCCCGCTCATACTCGAGGTGATGAGGCGCGCCGAGCGGCGCGCGTGCTATGGGGCTGGCAAGAACCTCAAAGGTGTGCGTCGGGAGCCGCAGGTGGGGCTATAATAGCACTGAGGCCCTGGAGGAGGTGTCAAACAACTACAGCGCCGCAGGCATCCCACTTGAGGTGCGCAGCATATCTTGCGTCCGTGCTGGTACGCTCGCCACAGGGCTGGACGGCATGCGTGCTGGCGCGGGGGCGCCGAAGTCTGTGCTGCGTTGCCGCTTCTTCACAAGCTGGCCAAGCCGGTGCTCGCAGCCGGGGAACAGGGCGCGCAAGGTATAAGCCCATGCAGCCATGCGCTCGTGCTGCGCGGCCTGGTGCGCGCAGGCTGCGGCAGAGCTCCATCTCACCGCGCTGCCCGCCTCAGAGGCCGGGCGCGCCGGCGGGCGCAGGTGCTCTGGAGCGACATCGACTACATGGACGGCTTCCGCGACTTCACGCTCAACCCTGTCGCGTACGCCGCTCCGAAGATGCAGGCGCGCCCGCTCATGGCGCGCGCGATGCTCGCGGCCTCCAGGCAAGGCGAATGGGCTGCTCGGCGGCGTGTTTGGGGGATTGCCTGGCAGCCTGGTATGCCAGGCTCGCCATGCGGTGCACGCGCCTGGGGCCACGGTCCCCAGCGCTGCCGAAGCGCATGTCTGCCGACTCCGGCAGCCTGGCCGCAAGCCGGGTCAGGCTGCCCTGCAACTTGTGCACCTTGCCACACACCGTCGCACATGGAAGGGGTTGCAGCGCCTCTGTGTGGGGCGTCTGTATTGACAGTATCTCAGGGTTGGGGGTAGGGCGCAGGCGCTGGTGGCGCTGCTGCACGCGCGCGGCCAGCGCTGGGTGCCCATTGTGGACCCCGGCATCAAGATCGACCCGGGCTACCCGGCCTACGAGGCAGGCCTGGCGGCCGGCATCTTCATCACCGAGGCGGCCAACAAGGCGCCCTACACCGGCCAGGCGCGCCCCCGCCGCCCGCCGCCCCGCCACCGAAGCAAGGGCCGAGAGCTGGTGCAGCCTCGCGCGCCACATCAGCCCTTAGGCTTGGGGCGGTGCAGCATGACGGCGCGGCCTGTGCGCTGCCGGCGGCGCGGACACGGCGGCTGGCGCAAGGCGCATGCTGTGCGCTGCATGTCGTCCAGCATGCAACAGACGTGTTAAACCGGGACTGCCTCACGCCAACAATCTGTGTGCGTTGGTCAGGCCAGGCGGCGTGCAGCGTGACAGCGACGGTGGGGTGGGCGCGGACCTCACGTGCAGGCTGAGGAGGGTGTAAGGGCTGTGCGGGCTGCGCGGGGACGCTCTGCACTTGACGTTCAGCCGGGCCGCCCTGTGGCGGCGCAGGTGTGGCCGGGCGCGGTGCACTACCCCGACTTCTTCAACCCGGCCACCGCCGTGTACTGGGAGGCAGAGCTGCGCGCGTTTGCGGCGCTGGCGCCCTGGGACGGTGCGCCCATGCGTTGCTCTGCCTTGTCCGCTGTTAGTGCACCGGGAGGCGTAGCTACGTACGTTTGTGCGGCTGGCGCCCTGGGACGGTGCCCGCGAGCTGCTCTGCCTGCGCAGCTGGCGCCCTGGGATGGTGCGCCTCCCATGGACCGGTCTGCCCTATCGGCTGGTCGGGCCCGGGGTGCACATGCATGGTGCAGCAAGGTGAGCTGTGGGAGTTGGCGACTTGGCCAGGGCTCGCATGGTCAGCAGCAGGGGAGATTCCCAAGGTCTGCATGGCATTGACAGACGCGTGCCGCGGCTGCCTGCCTGTGCGCGGGCGCGGCGTGGAGTGCTTGCTTCCAAGCGGTGAGCGGTCAGCAGACACCTCCTGACGTCATACCCATAACCCTATACCCTAACCCCTCCTGCGCTCGGCCCTGCGCAGGGCTCTGGATCGACATGAACGAGCCCAGCAACTTCGCGACCGATCTCTGCGAAGCGGGAGGCGCGCCCCCGCTCCCGCCCTCTGCCCGCCCCAAGCGCGCCCGGCGCCTTCATGCGGCGCGCTCCGCCCGGGTGCAGGCTCGCCAGCATATGCCGGTTTTGTAACGTGCACGCTCATGAGTTGCCAACCCCGCCCTGCGTGACTTATAGTTGGGAGTATATTGCAAGACATGTTGTGGAGAGTAATTGTTGGGAGTTTAAGCTAGGCAACAGTAGCATGTCCAGCTGCCGACCCCTGTCCTGGGGCTGAGGCGGCCGGCGCAGCGCAGGGCGCCCGCAGCTCACGCAGTACGCGGAGTATGTCGCGCTGCACCTGCTGGGCGACCCGGCGAACCGCGACTGGCCCTACGCGCACCTGTGCACGCGGCCGGAGGACGCCGCCGCGGCGCTGCAGCAGCACCGCGGCGCGCCGCCCGGCGCGCGCGACCTCGACTTCCCGCCCTACCGCATCGCCAACGGCAACGAGCTGGCGCGCGCCCGGCGCCCGCGGCCCCGCGCCCTGCCGCCCGCCCTTGACCGCTTGTCAACCCGGGCGACTGTGGAAGCAGTGTTGGTCGCTGCGTTTTTATGGATCACGCTGCATTCTTGGGCGTGTGCATGCGGTGCAGCGGAGCGCGAATGGTGCGCCTGCGGAGGTGTTGCTGAGCCGCAAGGCGCGTGCATTGTCTTCTCGGAAGTCCGGCCAAAGCCATCACTGTCAACACGGCAGAGTGCTGCGCAGCTGACGCGGGCAACAAGGCATGAAGATGCGCTGGCCCGCGGGCCGGCGCACCCGCGTGCTCGAGCGACCAGCGAGCGTCTCGCGCGCAGCTGCCCCTGGGCACCAAGACGGTGGGCATGACCGCGCTGCGCTACAACAACACGCTGGAGTATGACTCGCACAACCTGTACGGCCTGGCAGAGACCCAGATCACCACGGCGATCGTCGCGCGCATGACCGGCCGCCGCCCCTTTGTCCTCACGCGGTGCGCGTCTCGCCCACGGCAAGCGCCGCGTAGGCCCTGGCATGCTGCCCATGACTCAATGCATAGGGCAGCCTGACACCCAGCGTCCAAGCAAGGCATGTGGATGGTCTGCGCATCGAGCCAGCTACCATCTCGACCTGACACGCGCCACGCAGGTCGAGCTTCCCGGGCTCGGGCGCATATGCGGCGCACTGGCAGGGCGACAATGCGGCCACCTGGGACGACCTGCGCTGGTCCATCACGTCCGTGCTGGCCTCGGGGCTCGTGGCCATTCCGTTCACCGGTGCGCGCCTGTGCGCGTCCAGCCTGGCTCGGCGCGTTAGCCTGGAGTGTGCCCGCGCGTTCCCAGCCGACTGAAGTCGACAGCTCGGCGCGGCGTGCGCGAATGTGCAAGTCGGTGTGACAGCCTAGGTGTGTGTTGCACTGATGTATGCACAGGTATGGTGTGTGTGCACAGCTTCACCGGCGGGAGAAACAGCGTGTTCTGTGAGCGCCGGGAACACCCTGCATCACACCTGTACATCCGCACTGTCGTGGAGCTCGTCGTCGCTTCAGTTGCCGCTGACAGCTCGTGCTTAAGTCGAGGGCACGTTTGCTTGCCTTTTCCGACAGTGCGGCAGCTGAAATGAGTGACACAATATGGCGCACATGGCCGCATGCAGATCAGAGTCATTCAGATGGTCGCTGTCCCCATTTGCATCTTCACGCCGCATGCGCGCGCAGGCGCCGACATCTGCGGCTTCAACCTCAATACGACCGAGGAGCTGTGCGCGCGCTGGGCCTCCGCCGGCGCCTTCTACCCCTTCTCGCGCAACCACAACGAGCTGCTGTCCAGCCCGCAGGCGCGCCCGCGCCCCGTCCTGGGCCGCAGCCGGCCGAGGACGGCGCGCCGCTGCGCCACCAGCCGCAGCCAGCCAGCCATGCTGTGCCAGCCATGCTGTGCTGCAGCCTCCCGGGTGTGCTGGGGTGACACACGGGCCGGCGCCCCGCTGCGCCTTTCCTCCCGGCCCAACCCCAACTGCACCTGCGCTCGCACCCTGGCTTGTGCTCTGCCATGTCAGAAATTTCGAACAGAACAGAACGGCTCGTCAGGGAGCACCAGGTGAGAGCACAAGGTGTCTGCCCTCTCATGGCGGGGCATGGCTGGGCTCAGGAGCTGTACCAGTGGCCGTCCGTGGCGGCCGCGGGGCGGCGCGCGCTGGGCCTGCGCTACCAGCTACTCACATACCTGTATTATCACTTCCACCGCGCGTCCATTGATGCCACCCCGGTCGCGCGGCCGCTGTGGTTTGAGTTCCCGGCCGACGCCGCCGCGCTGGCGGCGGACGGCCAGTGGCTGCTCGGCGACGCCGTCCTCGTCTCGCCCGTGCTCGAGCAGGCGCGCCCGGCAGCGGGGGCGGCCGGCGCGGCCTGCAGGCGGGCCATGCGCTGTGACCGTACTCCTCAGCCGGCGTACCTCCGCTTGCTTGCTGCGTGCTGTCAGCCGGCCACCTATTGATCCTGACCGTAACCCTAACCCCCCTGACTCTGCGCATCAGGGGGTGAGCGCGGTCAGCGCGTACTTCCCCGCGGGTACCTGGTACGACGCCTGGGACGAGGGCGGCGACGCGCCGGCCGTGGTGGCGGGGCCGGATGGGCGGAGCGAGCGGCTCGACGCGCCGCTGGGCGCCGTGCCCGTGCACTACCGCGGCGGCGTGGTGCTGCCGCTGCACGCTGGCGGGCTGACGACGGCGGCTGCGCGCGCCAGCGCGCTCACGCTCGTCGCCGCGCTGCCTGAGCCGGCGCGCACCGGCTGTGCGAGTCGCTCTGAATTCTTCGCACAGGTCTATTTGACACATATCATCGGATGCCCACACCTGCATCTGTGTCCGCAGGAGCCCGCAGCCATGCCGACAGGTCTCGCATGCATGCCGCGCAGGGCGGCGCCGCGCCCAAGCGCACGCCAGAGTGCAGGGCGGCGCTGGCGCTGCTGGGCGGCGCGGGGGCCGGCGGGGCGGCGGAGGCCTGCGGCGGCGCCTTCTTTGACGACGGCGACAACCTGGAGGCGCGCGCCCACCGCGCACCTCAGCCTGATCTGGCTCTGGCTCAGCGTGGCCAACCTCGTGATGCTGCTGCAGCGCAGACAGCATGGTGGCGGACGGCGGTCTCCTGTTGCAGCGGCACGTGCCCCACTGTCATCTCGGGACAGCGCTCGGGCAGCGGCGGAGGCTTTCCTGGGTTGGGGGTTCTGAGGGTTCGGCGCCCTGTTGACCAACCCCGCAAGACCTGTAGGTTACGCCCGTACGGCATGCGCGGCTGAGATGGCCCCGGCCGAGCGCAGGATGCGGGCGTGAGCCACCTGCTCACCTCTGCAGCGCGGGTGTGGCGGGATGGCGGAGACGCTGTGCGCGGGGAGCTGCTCGTCGCCTTCGAGCCGCGTGACCACTCCCAAGGTGGGCCGCCGCATGCCCTCGGCAAGTCCCCGGTTGCTCGGGGGGCCTGGGCCCATAGCCGCGCAGAGTGCCTTCTTGTCTCTCTCCTTCTTGTCTCGCCATGTCGCAGAACCGCTTAAGATTTAGGGTTTGTAGTGCGACTCTCACTGCCACCGTGCCTCGCGCGACCCGGATCTGGCGCGTCGACGTCCCAACCCTACTCTTCCAGGCGTGCGCAGGCGGATTGCCTCGCGAGCGCCCGCAGCTGCTCGTGGTCTTGCATTGCGTGTGCATGCTCGCTACCATGCGAGCTTGAGCTCTGCATGCGCTGCAACCCCACCCCCCCGGACAAGCTGTGCGACAGGCCCCACATGCGCCCGCAGCAATCCCAAGGCTTTGCTCGCGCGCTCACCAACGCCCGTGCGTGGCTGTGCCGGCAGGCATGTGCTGTGCCGCGCGCTGCGGCTCGGCGGCGCTGCCGCGGCTGGCCGCGGTGCGCGTGCTGGGCACGGCGCCGGCCGCGGGCCTGGCCGCGCGCCTGGAGACCCTGGACCTCACGCGCGTGCGCGGCGGCGCGGGCGGTCACGCCGCTGCGGCGGTGCTGGCTGGCCGGGCGGTGGCGCTGGCGCAGGCGCGCCGCCCGGGAGCGCGGCGCTCAGCCCAGTCTGGTGCACAGACGCGCTGCCCTTGCCGCCCCCTCGGCGCAGCGTTATGCGCTCGGGCGCTGTGGGCGTTCCGGGCGGGTCGCGGCGAGGGCTGCCGCGGCACGCGCTTGCAGCGCGGCTGCGCCTGCTCCGAGCAGCGCATGCCCTGCGCACGCGCTCTCGGTGCAAGTAGAGGCAATAGGAGACAACAATGCGCACCCGCGTTTCCAGCCTTGTGCCACCAGAAAGGGTCAAAGGTACGAGCCGCCGGCGCGCAGGTCGGCGGCGGCGCACACGCGCTGCACCTGACCGGCCTCGATTACGAGCTGAAGTGTGCCGAGGCGGTGCGGCTGACCTGGTCCGCAGGCGAGCCCGCCGCGCACCACAGCGCGTGACTCGGCCCTGGCATCGGCGCCAGGCGCGGGCAGCGGCGATACTGAACAGCATCCCAATGTCTAGTGGCAGGGCAAGCATGCTCAAAACGCGACCTGCGTTTCTTGCAAGCCTTACTTTTGTCGCCCTCGCATGCGTCGGCCTGTCAGCCATCGCGCTGAGCTGAGGACCTAGGCTGTAGCCAGTATATGCAAGGGACGCACTACGCTGGACGCAGTGGGAAGAGGGACATGCTGCTCTTTGGTCAATGGTTTGTCTGCGCGCCTATGTGAATGGTGTGGCGGCCCTGCCGGCTGCCCATGTACATTTTGCCCATCTTGCCCACCCTCCCTGTTCAATTTGCTTGTTTTGCTTGTTTTGTTGCATGTGTGCAGCCTGTCAAGCGCAGCAGGGCGCATGTGGTTTATGTGAACCTGCTCTCCACACGTGTGTAGCATAGTAGGATGACGTCTCCTGGCCTAGGGCAGTTTGCCATTGACCTTGTTTTACCTGGCGCAACACCTCGTGCTCTGTGCTCGCTGTGGTGTGACCAAGCCTCCCTCCTGGCTGCAGCACGAGTTGGTGACGGTACGGCTGTTCTTCCATAGCCGAGCGGCCATATGCACTAAATAAGGCTCACAGCGTCTAAACCAGCGCAGTGCTAAAAAGGCCCCTTTACGGTGGCCTCCCTAGCACCCAAGCTCTGCAGTAGTCTGGCAACGCCCTCAAAGAACTGCGACCCGGGCGTAGACAGCAACAGGACCCTCTCGCAATCAAGTGACCTGGTTGACCACGATCGGCTGCTCCAAGGTAACCAGAACGGCTCAAATCCAGCATTTTACAACAGGCCAAAGTGGGCTATTCTGCATGGACCCTATTGCAGATGGGAGTGAACACACCCAGGGTCGCAAGAGCCTGCGGCGGTGCTGCAGCGGCCATACGCCCCAGGCAGCAGTGCAGCTGTCTCCGCACAGGCATGGCTTCTCAAAACTGCAAACGGCTGCACCGCAGCGCTAGTCCTCGCCACACTGATGCGGCAAAACGCGCTTGTCTACAGGCGGGAGACTGTGTCCTGGCCGGATGAAATGGCGTGCCCCGCAACGACCGCCAGGCGTGTTGCGGCGGCCCGGCCAGCTGTTGGCCCGATCAGTCGTGCTCCATAATCTTGTCGATGACCGCCGAGAACGCAGCAAAGGACGCGCAGCCGAGGCACATGCCCTTTGGCCCGGCGCTGTGCGCGAGCACGGCGCCCGCGGCGCAGCCGGCGTACACGCTGTTGTAGATGTCATGCTTTGCGCGCACCTGCGCCGCCCGCGGCGTGCTGAGTGCTGCCGCCGTTGCCACGTTTCGGCCCATGGGCGCATGGTGCGGGTGGGGGTGCGGCGGGTTGCTGGAATCTGGAACGGGCATGCCGAGGGGAGCGCCGGGGCAGCTGCACGGCAGGGCACAGCTGCGTGCAGCTCGCTGCTGCTGCTGGCCGCCAATCAAGCGCGCGCGGCGACGGCATAAGGCATCGCTGACAGACATGCACGCTGACGCGGATTGCCTTCGCAGATGACCTCTGCGGTGACCAAACAGGCCCTGCGGGGGGTTGGGTCAACGCATGCGGCGCAGGCGCGCAGGTGCATGCGGCTGCACCTTTTCGATGACGCACTCGGAGCCCGCGAACAGGGCGCCGACAGCCGAGAACCCCTTGGCGTACGACCTGCACGCGCGCGCAGCATCGGGCGTCAGCGCGCGCTCTTGTCAGCAGGCCATGCAGCCTACCCTACCGTAACCCTTCAACATGCAGCACGCGTGGGCCGCCGGTGCTGCCTGGCGCCCGCTGTTGCGGCTGAGCAGCCTCCCTTGATCGGCGCCCCTGACAGGAGAGCAGCCAGGCGGCCTATCCTGCTGCATGGCGCGAGACACGCAAGCCACATCGGCAGCCTGTCGCATGCGCTGCCGCCCCTCCTGCTCCGACATGTTAGCCACGTGGCCGAGGGAGGCATCCGCGGCGCTAACAGAGCACTTGCACTCTTCCTCCTGGGCACCGTCCCGAGTGCTCACCACCTCCTCCTCTCAGGCATCGCCACAAGTGGCTGCGCGGGGCGCGGACAGGCGCAGGGGCCGCACACGCTGCGCTGCCGCGTGGTGATGAGCATCTGCCGGACCGCCTGCCGCATGGTCTGCTTCTCCACCGCGGGCTCCAGGCCCCCCACGCCGCCGCCCTGCGCGCCCACCCACAGCGCCCCTGTTGAAGCGAGGCGCTGTCCGGCCGCCGCACCTGGGCTGCCTGCACTGACTGGCAGCCCAGGTCCTAGCTGGCAAGCGCACGCCTGCAGGCAGACAGGCCCAGGTCAAGGGCTCGGAGCACTGCTGCACCTGCAGAGGCGCCAGAAGCGAGCGAGCTTGCACGGAGCACGGAGCGCGCGTCAGGCACAACGGGGTCGCGCGCACCGCGGCGTCCATCGTGACCATGAACACGCCGAACACCGCGCCGAGCCCGGCGCCCATCACGCCCGACAGCACCGTGCGCACGCCGCAGTTGTTCATCACGTCCTCCTGCTGCATCTGCTCTGGCGTCGGCAGCACCAGCTGCTTGTACACCTTGCGCTTCTTCTCCGCCTTTGCTGGCTGCGCCTGCAAACACGCACGCAGCTCAGCTTAATTAAACGGTAAATGAAGAAGCGCACGCCACTGGCCCATGACGCTGGTGGTCAGCAAGCTGTGCGCCTGGGCAGACGACTGCTGCGGGTCAGTAAAGCACGTACATGGTCCGCGCCGCTGGTCGAGGCCGCCGGCTGCAGTTCCTCGCCCGGAGCCTGGACGGGCCGCTCGTCGCCTGCCATCGGCGGTTATCGCTCTGCGCCTTTTGGAAGAGGCGTAAGGTGCTCTACCAACAGCGCAGCAGGCTGCGCCACGGGCTGGCAAGAGGTGCAGTGGTCACTTGCCGGCGGCACTGCAGTGCAGGCTACTGTATTGGATAGTTTTACGCTTCCAGCCTCCCCACGTTCAGTCCTCAGCCCAGGCTTCACAGACAGAGGCAAGACACAGACAAGCTAGGCTGGCCCTGGCACAGCAGGAATAGCTGCCCCACTGTGCTCGCCTGGATGTGCCTCAAGCTGCACTTGAAGGCCACTTGGAAGGCTTGCTTTTACATTGCCACTGCACTCCTGACAAGCGGCCTGAGCGCCGAGCACAGGAGGGTAACGGGACCCTTGCTACTTGGCACTCAAGTTTGATTACCGCAGGAATATGCAGCCAGCAGGTGGCCTTGCCCGACAGGACTGCTGGCAGGCACAGTCCACAGTCCCCCGACGCTCCAGTGTGTGCCAGTCCATGAGCTGGTCTGCAAGCTTGCCAATACGTCTGGCCTCTCACCTTGCCACATCTAGCCTGGCTCCTTTTTGTGGCTTGCGGGCCAGCACAGGAAGCCCGGCGGCTTGCCACGCGATCTAAGGTCACTGGGGAGCTTGCTTTCCGGTGAGCTGCCATGGGCTCCTTCGCGGGGCCGGACTGCAGCGGCGCATGGCTGACGCCTCTGTCGCTGCCCGAGGAGGGCGCGGGCGTGGCTATGGCCACTGACGAGGGCGAGGTGCGCCGGCGTGGGCCGCATCTTGTTTACTAGGGAAGGTTCAATTTACTAGTGAAGGTCCAGTTTGAGTGCATTGGCCTACTGGGCTTCGCGCCACCCAGGACTCTACCGGCGCGGTGGAGGAGGAGCTGCCGGCCGACGTGTCAGCCGCGCTGGAGGCGGAGCAGGGCCTGAGCTGTGCGAGCGGCGACAGCTGCCTGCAGGGCGCGCATGCTGCCGTGTGCAGCACGCCGCCGGGCAAGGGCGCGCTGCGCGGTGCGGGCCCTGCACGAAGCGGCAGCGCAGCGCGACTGCTGTGCGTTACAACTCTTAGTAAGTGTTCGAGTGCACTTGAGCATATGCGCGTTGCGGAGCTGCTTATGTGTCGAGTACTGCCTCAAGTCAGGGTGCTTGGTCCAGGCCTTTGACTCTTAAGTGATGCATGAATACTGGCCCACATGCTCGATAGTAGGCCGCACGGAGACCTGATGTGGGCAAGTGCGCTGCCTGGCAGCGAGCTACTGAGCGCGCCTGCTGGCCACCACAGAGCAGCAGAACCCCTCTCCCATGCTGCAGCTGACAAGACTGCGCTTGTGGCGGCGCAGGCGCCGAGCCGCGCGGCGCCCTGGTCGGCGAGAAGCGGCCGCGGCTGCGCTGGAACCCCGCGCTGCATGCCCTGTTCCTGGCCGCGGTCGCCGCGCTGGGCGGCCCGGAGCGTGCGCAGCCGAGCGCGATCCAGCAGGCGATGCGCGTGGAGGGGCTGACGATGTTCCACGTGAAGAGCCACCTGCAGAAGTACCGGCGCGCGCTCGCGGCCGAGGCCGCCGCGGTGGCCTGCGCCGCGGGCGGCCTGCCGCGCAAGCGGCCCTCGCGGCGCCGCGCGCACTTTGAGTGGCACCCGTCGGAGCCGTTCGCGCTGCCGCCGCTGGCGCTCGCGCCGCCCGCGGCGGCGCGGCCGGGCGGCGGGCGCAAGCGCGCCCGCGGGCCCGGGCGCGCTCGCCCCGCTGAGGTCCCCACCGCAGCGTCGGAGAGCGCGGCGGCGTGGCCGGTCGACGGCGGCGCGGCGAGCATTGGCGGCGGCAGCACGGCAGCGGCGCTGCAGGCGGGCGCCGTGCAGCTGGCGCTGCAAAAGGAGCTGGGCGCGCACATGGAGGCGCGCACTTCCCGAAAGCCCCCCCGCACATTTTGAGCTGCAGCTGCGTTCGACAGCAGGCAAGAGGCGCTTGCTCCTGTGGCACCGGTGGCAGCAGCGCTCCGCAGACGCCAGCACCACGGCCGCCCCTGGCGTCGCAGTAGTACCCCAACCCGCACAGGCAGCCAGCTTGTCGATACTACGTGGCACAGGGCCTGACGGCGTGCTGCTGGTAGCTCAGGTGGCACCACTCAGGATCTTGTGCCAGGTTGCCACCAGCACGTCTGCGCCCAAGCTCAGGCGGCGCGCCGCTCGCACCCGCAGGTGCGCCTGGAGGAGGCGCACGCGCTGGAGGCGCACGCCCGCTTCATGGCCGGCGCGCAGCCCGCGGGGCCGCCGGCCGACGCGCGCCTGCCGATCGACAGCCTGGATGCCGTGTTCCACTGCGCGGTTGCCGCCATGCACTGCGCGCCGCCGCCGCCGCCGCATGCAGCGCCGGCACTGCCCTCAAGCCCGAGCGGCTTGCTGGAGCCCACCGCAGTCGCGCCTCCGGACTGGGAAGCGTTTGTGGCTGCCGCTGCGGCCGCGCCGTGCATCGGCGCGGCGCACGGCGCGACGCACGCCCTGGGCCCGGGCCAGGCCCTGGACGCGCTGGCGCTGCCTGGCGCGGGGCGGCCGGGCAGCGCCGGGTCGCTGCTGGAGGATTTCCTGTGCGTGCTGCCGCCGCTGGACCTGGAGGGCGCGGGCGACGCGCCGCCGCCGTACCCTAACCCTGCCGGCTGCGGCGCGGGCGCCGGACCCGCGGCGCCAACAGCCGTAGTACTGCACCTGAAGCCCGCCGCCGCTTCGCACCTGGAGTCGCTCGGGTCGCTGGACTCGGCCGCCACGGCCGGCTACGCGCCGGGCGACTCGCCGGGCGGCTCGCCGGGCGTCGAGCGCCGGTCCCCGCCGCAGCCGGCCCCGGACCGGCCGGCCGCGCTGGACTGGGCCGCGCTGGACGCGCACGCGCACGACGCCGGGGGCGGCCTAGACGCGCACTCGTTCGACGAGCTGTGCCACCAGCTGATCCTGGCGCACGGCGTGGACGGCGGCGGCAGCGGCGGCGGCGGCGGCGGCGGCGGCGCGCCGTGCGCGAGCGCCCGCTCATCCACGCAGCTCGTCCGCGCGGGCAGCCACGAGCTCCAGGCGCGCGCGCGCCCTGTGCATCTTTGCGGGCTGTCCTTGGGCAGTCGGCCGCCGCCGCGCCCGGCACGTCGCCAGGAAATGCTTGCGTGTGCTGTGCTTCGGGCCGCGCGTGCGCGCTCGCAGCAGTCAGCGTGCACAGCGAGCCTGCACACTGCTGGCCTGCTTGCGCAGTGGCGTGCTGCATGCGCGTGCTCCGCCATGCTTTTATCGGGCAGGCCTCCTGCTGCACCGTTCCTCGCGCCTGCAGTGCACACAGCATGCTGGCCGACTGACACCCTGCCCTGCCTGATCTGACAGGCCGACGCCTGGGCCTGGATCTGAAGCTGAGGCCCTTCACGGCGCACGTTGGATGCGGCACGGGCGCGAGCAACGCACGACTCATGCATGGTCAGGGCATGAAGCCATGCAAGCCATGGCGGAAGCCAGGCCAGGCTTGAGCACCCAGTGGGGTCGCATGTGGCTTCATGTTCAAGGGACCCTTGCACCGCGGGGCTGCACGGGCGCAGCGGGCCGCAGCGAGCGTCCCCAGTATTCAGAACGCTGACGCGTGTGACAAGCCATATGACGCCCGCCCCCGAGGTTTGTCGGAGGCCCTTTTGTGATGCGGCAGTGCTTTTGCGCTGGGTTGCATGATGCCGATGCCGGACGGAGCAGAGAGAGCGCTCCAGATGGCCACCAGGAGTCTGCTGAGGCGCCTCCTCGCTATTATGGGATTGGTTTTGGTTCGCTTTGGGTAGCAGTAGCCTGCGGGGCGCGCTGGCTGCGCGCGCAGCGCCCCACGGGCCTCCTTGCAGGGTCCCAGAGCAACCCCAAGGGTGCATGGACCAGTGGCCTAGCTGAGGAATGTATGCGTGTGAACGGTGATCCACCAGGCGGCCTAGTTGCGCTGAGCTCCTCCACGTCTTCACCTGCCTGACACTCCGCTTGTGCTGTGACCTGCTTAACACCACGACGCTTGTTGCATGTCCCAGCAGGGAGGACCCCCTTTGCCGTCGCTTGCGGGTTGGGGTCTCCATGTCGCTGCTTGTGGAGCTCCAGCAAGCCTGCTTGATATTATATGATATATGTATTTGAGTATAGTATAGGCGTCAGCTGAAGTACTGAAGGGGTGAGGTGTAAACTCACACCCGCATGTGCGGGCGCGCCACCCATGCATAAGCCATATCTCATGTTGACACTGGCTCTAGCTTTTACTGCCAGCCAACTTACAAGAGAGCACGCCCAAAGTCGTGCGGGGATGACTTGACCACGTTGACAAACTCACAATCTGCTCGCCGCCTACAATTCCAAGACCCGAAGCCGGCCAGCCAGCAACGCAGAGCACAGCTCGCGTGCCCTCGGTGACCAGCTGCATACGCACACAGGCAACGACCGCACTGGTCAAGCAACAGGGCCGTCCCGCGCTGTCACACACAAAACGCTGCTGACCCACGTTCCCACACCTCAAAGCTGGGTACACGGCCCGCCTTTGCCCAGCCACACAGTTCATCCATGTACACACTATCCAAGTTCGGTACGCAAATTCTATGCACACCAGCTGCCACAGGCCACTGACATGGCAACGCTTGCAAACCCACACTCAGTGCCGGTGCCTCCACAAAATCCACAATACGCATTCTCTCAACCCTCAAGCATGGCTCCCTGCCGCACACATCTCACGCCACACCCCAAACCATATCGCCCCTTACTGTTCGCAGGCGCAGAGCTATGCGGATACTGCCGGAAATCCAGCACACTAGCATCGCTCTACGCGCGCTGGTGACGCATCCCTGCCCGTGCCTATGCAAATACTCCGGGCCCCGCTGCCTGCTGCGGCCCGTTGACATACGCTGGCTGCTGCGGCGCGTGGACATACGAAAGAGAAGCGACTGCCATCAGCATGCCGCAGTCTCCTGAGCCTGCACAAAGGTCTTCACTAGCACAAAGGTCTTCACTATCACTGCCATACCCCCAGCCCAAAAGCTGTGTTCGCAGGTAGCCAGTCCGCCGCAGCATACATGCAGCTCGCACACGCGTCCCAAAAATGTCAGCCTACGACTCGACGCGCGCCAAAAAATGGGGCGCAGGCGGCCTGGGACCCTGCAAGCGCAGGCTGCTGGTGTACTTCAAGGCAAGCACAAGAGGGAGAGCTGGGGCGCGAGCCGGCTCGAGCTTGCCTGCAGCCAGCAAGCTGCCTGCCTTTTTTGCGGGCCGGCGCCTGCCTGCCGCGCCAAGCTACTCTGGCGCCTGCCAGCTGCCACATGGCCCAGACGCTGCCTCGCAAAGCTAGCGCCTGAAGTGGGCCCAATGCTTTGTCGGGCAGCATGGGACTCGGGCGCACTCGAGGAAGACTGGCCACGGCCCGGCCCCGGCCTCACCCCTGCTTGCCCTGGCCCCGCAGCGCGCGCTTGTACCGCACGAACAGCGGCCGCAGCGGGTCCTTGCCGGGGCTGCACGCCCGCGGTGCCGACCCGCATGTCAGCGCAATGATCCCGTGTGTCAGCACCGTGTATCAGCACCGTTCCTCAACATCAGCACCGTTCCTCAACAGTGCAATGAGGGTTGTGTTGCTTGTCACTCACCCGCTGCCACTCGCTGTCTGGCACACATTCCATAAGCGATGTTGTGGAGGGGTCATGACAGAGCAAGGCAGGCCAGCAGGGTCGGGCACCCGACACATGACAGGTGCCACGCCTCATCCTCTCAGGCACAGCAATCTCATGCACAGCAAGGACTGACGCATGCTCGGCGCGCACTGCACTGACATTTTTCAGACAGGCAGCGGGCGCACCATGCATTGGACGCGTCTGCATCGGCGAGCGCGCGCGCGAGCGCCACGGTCTGCTTCTCTCCCAGCAGCGCCTGCGCCGCGCCACGGCATGACGCGCTTGCACGGCTGGCACAGCTCTGACCCAGGCTCCATGTGCACTCCCTGGACAGGGCGACAGTGAGCCCACCAGACGCCTTCATCAGACCAGACCCGGCGCAGTCGGAGCAGACCCAGCGCAGGCGCGTGGAGCAGAGCTCTGCAGGGCAGACACAATCCCGTCAATCGAGGGAACACGCTTGCCGCTCCACCCCACACAGACCCGCTGGATGTATGCGCCCCTCAGCTGACGCATCCCTCGGCTGAGCGGTGCTGCCAGCCGCACCTTGGCCTCGTCGCTCAGCCGGCGCTTGGGCGACGCAGAGCCCAAGGCCCAGGCCGCCGGCTGGGCCGCGGCCGCCGCCGCCGCCGCCGCAGCCGCGTCCGCATTCGGCGCGCCGCGGGCGCCGCCGCAGACCAGCATGGCCGCCGTGATGCCCTGCCTCAGCGTCAGACGGGGCGGAGGGCTGGGCAGCCCGCAGAGCGCGGCCGCTGCTGCTGCTGCGCCCTCGGCCCCCTCCAGGCTGCCCGGCGCGACCCCGCGCGGGGACACGATGAGCGACGCGCCCGGCGGGAACGACGCGCACAGCGCGCCGCTCCACGACGAGCCGGAGCCCGCCGACGACTCGGGGCTGCCCGGCCCGGGCTCGGCGCTGCAGGTGGCCGAGGGCGGTGGGTTAGGGTTGGGGTTGATCGCGGCCCGGAACGCCGCGTCGTCCGGCTCGAACAGCACGGCCTCCAGGCTGCCGCTGAGCAGGCTGTCGATCTCGGCCTCCGCTTCCGCTGCGGCGTCAGCGGCGCCAGGGTCTGCGGCAGCGCCGGCGCCCCCGCACCCGCCGCAGGCGCCGGCCGACCGCGCGGCCTCCGCTGCCGCCGCGGCCGCCCATATCTCGTCGGCCTCGGCGCGCGTGCGGCCGCGCTGGGTCAGCTCGCCCGCGCCGCGCGCCCCCGCGTCGCTCCCGCCCGCGACGGCGCCTGTCGCCAGCGGCGCCGGTCCGCGCGCGAGCTGGCCTCCCGCGCAGGCTCCCCCGTCCCAGGCGCCTTCGTGGCGGGGCCCTGGGCTGCGCGGCGCCCCTGCCGGGCACTCTGACGCGGATGCGCCGCTGCCGCCGCTGTCGCGCAGCGCGAGCTGCGCGCTGAGGCGGCCGGCCATCTGCGCGGCGAGGCCGGCGATGGGCGCGCGCCCTGGGGAGCCGCGGGGCGACTCCGGGCGCAGCGGCAGCGCCGCTGCGCCCTCGGGCCGCGGCGGCGCCAGCGGCGGCGCGGCCGCCGTCAGGAACAGGCTGCGGTAATCGCGGATGAGCAGCGTAACCGCCGACGCTGCGCGGCCGCCGTCGGCGAGCGCCTGCTCCGGCGGCGGCGGCGACGGCGGCGGCCGCAGCAGCAGCGGCGCGAGGCGCGCGCCCAGCGCGTCAGCCCGCGCGTGGTTGACGACCTGCGCGAGCAGCTCGAGCAGTTCAGGAGCGCGCTGCGACAGCTGTCGCCACACGCCGCTGGCTGAGCAAAGAACGGTTGAGAAGGAGCACGCAGGCGCGGAAAAACTTGGAGAACTCGAGGGGCCAGCACAGGTCAGCGCAGGGCCTGGGAGGGGGGGCGCGCCAGATGGTGGCACAGCTCCAGCAGGCCGTACAGCACCACCAGCGCCGTGGACCCGACCTGGGCGCCGCATCGCCCAGTCACTGAGCGGCACGGGCGCGCTGCACCTGCCCCGGACGCAGCCCCGGACGCAGAAGGCAGCAAAGCACGGGCTGATAGGTGGGGGTTACTGCTATGAGACCACGTGCAAAGAGATCACGTGCAGGGGAACGAGGGGGTCGACTCAAGCTGTTTTGAAACTCCTAAACTGGATCAGCCGCACCTGGCGCAGCAGCAGCTGCAGCCTGGCCCGCCGCGCGTCCCCGTCGGACTCCGCCACCGCCTGCAGCAGCGGATAGAACAGCTGCTGCGGCCACAGCGGCTCCGGCAGGCACTCCAGCCACAGGATCAGCGCGCCGGCGATCTGCGCGCCATCACCAGTGACTGGTGGCTGTCGTCCCAGCACGACACCCGCAGCGCTTGCCGGTCCCTCCGCTGCCGGCACTTGAGGAGCAGCACACTGGCTGCAGAAGGCCACAGTGCACACGACTCTACACGACTCTCAGAGGCCCACAAGCCGCAGCCTTGACGTGAAACAGGTCCCGCCAAAGTGCCCGGTCAGCGCGGCCACTGTGCGCGGCGGCCCTAGCAAGGCCGGGGGAGCACGCACCGCGTCAGCATCCTGCACTCCCGCCAGCCGCAGCGGGCACGTCCCTGAGTCCCAGGCCTGCAGCGCGATACCAACAGTAAGGTGGCGCGCGGCGGGCCGGCGCATGCGCAGGTATCGCAGCGCGCGTGCGTGCGCGGGTGTGCCCGGGAGGAGCCTACCTTGCGCATTAGCGAAATCTTCTCCAGCGTGCGTGCGGAGGGCACCACCAGGAACAGGTCCTTGTGGCACAGGCTGCCCTTCAGCCGCAGGAGGATGTCCTTGACCAGCTGCGGCTGGCCCGGGAACTCCTGCGCGCAGTGTCCTTCGTGAGCCGCACCATAAGGAGCTGGCGTGGGCAGCGCGCATGCGCTTGGGTCTGGCGCGCGCGCACGTGCAGCGACCGCCCGAACACCGGGGCGCGCGCTCGCCCGCGCAGCATGGCTGGCTCTGTGATGGATGACCCGCCCGGGCTGTCTAACTAAAAAAAGCGCCCCACTCGGGCCAATCTGATGTGGCGCCTATCCTAAAGCCCCCGGGCTCCTTAAATAGTTACGGAGTAATTACTCCCAAGGCAGTTGCCATCAGCAGCACATGCGCAGCATGAACAGCCCAAACGGGTTATAGCATTAGCGCATACTTAGCACACACATGTTGGACATGCTTTGCTGAAGCCTTATGTGTTTACACGTCCTGTGAGGTGGTAATTTGCAAGCTTGTACACTAAGGTGACAGTCCAACGGAAAAGTCCCCATTTACTGTGGCAGATACGGGTGGCGTAGCGGCGCACTTGTTAGCAGAAATGAAAGATGAATGGAGCGCATGGGAAGCACCCACTGCACAGGTAGGGTTGTTGGCGCTACCATTGCCATATCGTCCTTGCGCACTGCTGGCGGGTGTTTCATTGACCATATCCTCATGCATGTGCAGACAGCCTATAAACACGGTGCTGCTGTCTGCTGGGAGGGGGGGTGTGGGGGGTACACTGCTGCTTAGCTTGTGGGTGCGACATGCAAGCCAGAGCATGATGGACAATGTCAAGCACCGCATTGAAGGTGCAGCAACACACGCTGGAGCGCACGCGGTGTGACATGACCTTGGAGTCATCAATTGTCCTCTGGCCTCTTTCATTACAGCGCTTTGGGAGACCTGACTAACTGCATGCTAGCCATGCGGAGGCAGGGCCTGATCAGCATGGCCGGGAGCGGTCATCGGCCGGGTGCGCTTTTGTAAGTGCGCTTGCATGCATGCCTGCAACAGCCTAGCCTCCAGCACCTCGCCTCCTGAGTGACGCATGGCGCCCTCCCTGAGCCGGCAGCCAGCCCGCTTGGTCGCGGGCAGGCCCTGGCACCTTCCTAAGCAGCAACCAACTGCCGCCCGGCTCTAGGCAGGGCCAGGAGGCCCGTCGCGAGCAGACACGCCGGGCCATGCATGGCAATGCACTGCAGGCAGGGACATGCGCGCCGCGTGCGACTCGACGACGCTGAACCCAGCAGACCAGACGACGTCGCACATGGCGCCCGCCCGGCGCTAACCCTACACCCTACGTCCGCACCACGTACGAGCTGGACAGCGTGACGTAGCGTACCCAGCGGTACGGCTGGTAGCTCCTGTCGCGCTTGGGAATCTGCAGATACCGCACCTGCGCGCGCGCCCCACACAAGCGCGTGACGACCGACAGCGCCATCCAGAGGATGCAGGCACTGGGCGCCTGGCGCCCTTGGCAGCGTGCGGCGCTACCACCAGCGCTCCTCGCACGCGCATGCCCGGCGGTGGCCGGCGCGGCAACTCGCGCGCAGCAAGAACAGAGACACGCCGGTTCTGGGCGCTGCAGCCGCTGCATCAGCTGCGCCAGGCCTGCGAAGCGCGGCACTACCGCTCATGGGAGCGGGCTGGGGCCGGGCCGGCACCTGCAGGCGCGACGCGCAGAGCATGGGGATGGTGAACTGCAGCGACACGGGCCCCACGCCGCGGCGCACGCCTGCGGCGCCCAGGCCGTCGTCCAGCGTGGCGCGCACGCGCAGCGCGGCCTCGCTGCCGCCGGCCACCTTGCGCAGCTTCCACACCAGCTTCCGCGCGCGCTCCTGCCAGTCCCAGCTCTGCGCGCGCGCGCCGCACGTTTTCGCACCTCACCGCACCCCCCTAAAAGTACCAGCACCCTGTACAGGCACGCTTTCATGGGGAGGCGCCCAGCTTCGCTCTATGCTGGCGCTTGACGTTTTGGCGCCTGGTAGGTGCCCGTTCCTCGGTGTGACAGCACGCGACCCGCGTGGCACCGCGCCACACACATCCGACTGTCTGACCCTCGTCGCAGACTCGGCCGGGTCAGGCGGCTTTGTTGCCGAGCACGGGCGCAGGGTGCTGCGCAGAGGGCCTGAGCCCCGAGCGAGAGCGCCCGCCGCCACACGAAGCCCAGCTCGAGCCGGCGCGGGCAGCACGCGGAGGCGGGGGGCGCGGCGCGGCACCTGCGAGCCGGCCGGCTTAGGCTCGCGCTCCGGCTCGCAGGAGACGCGCTGCACCGCGCGCGGGAAGGGCACGGTCACCTCCAGCGCGCTCGCCGCCTTGTCCGCCGCGTAGTCCGCGCGCACCGTCAGCACGACCACGGCCTGCCGTCCGCACGCTGCTGGCTGGCGGGGCGCCAGGGTTGAGGGTCACATCCTACCTTACCACCCTACCCTACCCTACCAGAACCGCCTGGCAAGCCGCCGCCAGCAGGTGCCGCGCAATAGGGCCTGCGGCGTGGTGGCGCTCACCCCCTCCTCTTCACTTGGTGCTCTGCGTCCGCACACAATATACCAAACCACACACCACAGACCGTTGACATCTTGCTCGCAGCCTGCGGGGCTGCCCTGCATGCAGGCTCGTCTGCAATGCGGAAAGCACCAAAGATGTCTGCCTGGCTGCACCCCGCCTGCACGCGCTGACAACAGATGCAGCCCCGCCACCAAAACGCCAGAGGGGCTCTTCGAGCTTCCTGGTCCCATTGCCACGTGCGCGCGCGCGCTCTGTAGGCTAGGCGCGCGCGGCCCGCCGCGCTGCAAGGCCCGGGGCGCCATGGCCCCGCCGGGCGCCCTGACGCGCCGGGCACCCGTGCCCCCGGCGCGGCGCCGGGGCGCGCGCCTTGAAGGCCGAGTGCGCGTCCTCCTCGACGCTGCAGGTCACGCGGAACGGCGGCTTGAACGGGTGCGTGGAGCGGTAGTTCATGACCGCAAACTCGCCGTCCGGCGGCACCAGCTCCAGCGTGCGCTCCGTCTCGAAGCGCTCCAGCGACACGCTCTGCGCGCCGCGCGCGTCGCCGCTGTAACAGCCTTGCTCGGGCGGGCGCAATGAGTCCAGTCGGAGAGTGCGGGGGCCGCGCAGCAGCGCGCTGCTCGTCGCGCGCGTGCGCTCGCGCCACCGGGCGCGCCGCACCTCTCGGCTCCTGCGCATGGCCCGCGCCGCTAACAGAGCCGCCGCCCGGGGGCGCGCAGCGGCGGAGGCCCCAACACACCGGCCACACATTTCACAGGAGCAGGGGCCGGGCCCGCCAGCTGCCCCGCGGCAGCAACGTGCAGCAGCGCGGACGTGTCTCGACACCCGCCCACCGGCCCACAACCCTGTCCGCCGCCGGCCCGGGCTCCAGCAGGGCGCGGGCGGCCCGCGCAGCGCGCGGCGCCAACCCCAGCGGGCGCGCGCCTCATGGAAATTGCAGTCGTCCAGCTGCACCAGGTCCGACGCGCGCCCGTAGCCGAAGTCCGCGCCGCCGCCCTCGCGCCGGCCGATGACCAGGCCGTCGTTGAGCGCGATCGCGATGGGCGGGTTGCCGGTGAGGTAGCTCTTCACCTGCGCGGCCGCCCGGTCCGGTGAGCGCCCGGACCGCCCGCTGCGCTAGAAGTGTGCTGCCTCGGGGCCAGGGAGCGAGAGTGCGGGCCGAGCAGCGCGGCCGCCGAGCCTGCTCATGCAGGGGCAGGGCTGCCTGCGCGGCCGGGGAGACAAACGCGGGCGCCCTGCCTCCCAGCGTACCTGCGCGCGCGCCGCGTGCAGGGGCGCCGGCATGGGAGCGCACTGTGCAACTCGCAGGAGGGCGCAGAGCGAGGCAGCCATGGCTGGACGCAGGGCGTGCGCCGCGCTGCACAGCAGGGGCCGCAGCAGGGTGAGGAGCTGCAAGAGCGGGGCGCGGTCGGCGCGGGCGGGTGCAGGGTAGGGTTAGGGCGGCGCGCCTGGATTGCGCCGTCGATCTGGCTGGTCTGCACGTAGCCGCTGGAGGAGAAGGTGCAGGAGACCTTCTCGACGATGTCGACGAAGATCTCGTCGCGCGCCTTGCCGCCCGCGCGCGACGTGTCCAGCACCGACTTGATCACGCCGGTCGGCCCGCGGCCAACGCCCGCCGCGGACGCGGCCGCGGCCTTGCCCTTCTGCGCGCGCGCGCGCCGCGCGTCAACGCCGGGCGGGCCCGCAGGGCGGCGGCGGGGTGGCCAGCGCGCTGGCGGTTGCATGCCTACAGAGCAGGCACCGGCGATTCGAGAACTGTGCACAAGCACTCGAAAGCGCATGGCAGCGGGGACCCCACAGCCCGCGGCGCGGCAGTGTGGGCACGTTGCGGACGCGCGCAAGCAGCTCGCGGCCTGCTCCCAGCGCGCGCGCCCAGGCGCTCAGCCGGGCGGGCCAGGAGGCGCGCCCAGGGTACCACATGGGGAGACAGGGTAGGGTCATCGCGCCGCAGAGTGCAGGACGGTGGGCTCGTTGAGCACGAACTCGCGCAGCGCGGCCGAGCTGCTGTTCTGCGGGAAGCCATAGTCGATGACCTCGTCCAGCACCTCGTACAGCAGCACGCCGTTCTTGCGCACCGCCTCCTCGCTCAGCAGCCCGCAGTAGTCCTGACGCGCCGCCGCGCCGCGCGGTCGCCCCCGCGCGCGCCTCGCGCGGCAGCCCTCGAAGAGCAACCTGACATGGCTCGGGGCACGCCCTCTGTATGGCGTACACCGTGCCCCCCCGCCCGCTGCCTGGCAGACCAGTCCGACTGGAGCTCCTGCACAGGCTGCTCGCGCGCGAGCGCCGCCGCATCGGAACCACGCGACGCAAGCGCGCACACGGCTCCCCCTGCTGTTTGGAGTGCGCCTGCCTGCCAGGCAGCGCATCCGAGGCGCCAGGCTGGGTGAGGGCCGAACAGCCAAGGCTGAGCCGCACGAGCTGCGCAGCCTCACAGGCCGGACAGCACATGGCCCCGCAGTCCTGAACCCCAGTGCACGCGCCCCTGCGGGCGCGCGGCGCACGCCGCTCGCATGCTCCCAAGCAACTCCGCACGGCGCCCCCCCGCTGCGCGCGCTTGCGGGTGCGTATCGCACGCCGCTCGCGTGCGCCCAAGCGTCCACATGCGGCGGTCCCCGCGGCGCGCGCCTTTATGATCCCGCCCACGCGCCGCAGCAGCTCCAGCACCAGCGACGGCGACACGTTCTCGCGCGTGGTCGCCACCAGCAGCACGTCGCCGTCCTGCGTGCGCAGTGACGCAGCCATGCTAGTGCGCAGAGTAACTGCACGTCTGTTGCAGCTGCTGCACACCGCCCGCCCCAAGCGTCCCGGGCGTCAGGCTCCATGCGCACGTGTGGGGCAGGTGTCGGGAGTCACTGCCACGGCACGCGCGCTTGCCGAACAGTGCTGCTGGTGCGGAAGCGCTCGCCGCCCTCACTGGGAGCACGCCTTGACGTGCAGGTAGCTGACGCCGTCCACGTGGAAGACCGGCGGCGCGTCGCGCCCGCCGCCGTCCCAGAACTTGACCTTGCGGAAGAACACCTCTGTGCTGCCCTGCCCGGTTGCATAACGCACTGCTCAGTCCCCTGGTCCCAGCAAGCATCGCACAAGGACGCCTCTTGGCCGGTGGCGGCAAGAGAGGACGCGCATCACTTGCGCGCTCACCTTGGGCACGTTGCCCAGGTAGTCGCGGGTGATGATGGTGTCGCCGCGCGGCGACAGGATGAAGAACTGCGAGATCATCGCCGCGGCCGCGGCCGCGCGCTCACGGCGCCCGCGCCTTGCCCGCGCACAGCCGCAGCGCGCCGGCGAGCGTCCAGTGCACCACGCACACGGCCGGCAGGAAGAGCGCAACAGTCGCGACCGCAAACACCAGGTCGCCCAAGGGAAAGGGAATCTCGTGGCCAAACAGCACGTCCCTGCCTGCACACATAGACAAGCGCTGCACCCACGCTAGTAGCTTACATACCACACAACACGGTGGCGACTCGCTATATTTGTCGCTGTACTTGTCAGATCGTCTCCTTTGGTGCGCGGGGAGACGTCAAGTAGCCATTTGTAGGTGTTAGGGCACGTTTTGAATAGCGGCAGGAAAGTGCTCCAACTTTCACTCATCCCCTCTGTCAGCGCAGCAGGCCGCTGCAATTGGTCAGCCCACGCGCGCTCCGCCAGCCCGCCTCGTGTACCGCAAACAGCAGGCGCTCGCGGCGTTTGTGCGCCCGTTGGCAGCCGCCTTCTGAGCGGTCAGGAGCATGGACGTGGCGGCGAGCGCGCTGGCGCCGCAGCTGCCCCTGAGCGCACAGCAGGCGCAGCTGCTAAGCACCGCCTACCTCTCGAGCCAGGCGCCGCTGCAGGGCGGGGAGCATTTCGAGGGCGCCTTTGACTGCGGCGCCGTCTTTACGCCCGACGGCGTATTCCTGCCAGCCAAGGTGAGGGACGTCTGCATGGTGCTCCATGCCTAGGGTTATGCATTGGCCATGCACATTTTCCGACACAGCCAGGCTGGCTTGCTTGCTGTCTCATGCTCCTGTTCTGGGCCTGTCGGGCGCCGTCAAGGGCAAGCTGGCGTCGCGTTTGGGGCGCCCGGGAGCTGAGTCGGAGCTTGGCATTTGCAGGGCCTAACTCACGAGCAGCTGGCCACGCTGGCGCGGGAGGTGCAGCGTGCGGCCGCCCAGCAGGCAGATGCCAACCTGATCAGGAGCGGCGAGCTCCAGCAGCCTGCCTACGCCCCGCCCGCCGCGGGCGGGCTGCTGATGCCGTGCCCGAAGACGGAGCAGGCCGCCCTATCTGCAGCCTTCATGCCGCCGGCAAGCCAGGAGGCTTTCTTCGCGCCGGCACCGCCTGTTGGCATCCCCCCCAGGCACGGGCGCAACCAAAATTCGGTTTGCCATGCGACAGCCCGGCCCGGCAGGCCCCTGTGGCGTGGAGGCCTGCCTGTGCTGGCCGCGTTCATGAGCGTGCCCGTTTGCCACCCGAGCTACTCAGCAAGTCCTCGGGACTAAGTGTGCCTTGCCATGGGCACAGCTGCCTGCACTCAACAGGGCACCTTCCCAGAGCCTGAGTGCTAGGCACTTGGCCTTGCTGAGTCCGCTCTCCAGCAACCAAGTCCTGTTTCTGTGCGTGCAGCTCGCGCCCGAGCGGCGCACGGGCACGGGCGGCGCGCGGCGGCCGCAATGGCGCACCCCATGCGCGCGTGCTCCCGACGAAGCCGTGCCCCTTGGCACACGACGCCGCCCTGGGCGCCCCCTGGCTGCTGCCCTCGGCGCGCGCCGAGGGCGCGGCTGCCTCTGGCGGCACCGGCGTATTCCTCCCGTGCGCGGCGCCGCCGACCCGGCGCGGCGGCGGCACGCACGGCGGAGGCGGCCCGGCTGCGCTGCTGGCCGGCGCGGGCGCTCCCAAGGGCGCGCTGCACGGCAGCCCGGCCAGCAGCGCGTCGTCGCTCTTCTCGCTGGGCCGCGGCTCGCCCGCGGCGTCGCTCGCGGGGTCCCCCGGCATGGACGCCCTGGCGCCGCTGGGCTGTCTGCCACCGCATGACGCGGGGCCCGCGGCGGCGGGCGCGGGCGTGCTGGGCTACGCCGGGCAGTGCGCCGGGGGCAGCAGCGAGGCTCTTGATGCGCTGGTGGCCAAGTTCTTCCGCATGCCGCAGGGCGGCCACCTCGCAGGTTTGTCCTATCCTACCCTGCCGCGCCGCGCCGCTGCAGCAGTGCCCAGTGCATAGCCCAGTTTGTTGTGGTGCAAGGCTGGCTCGTCAGCCGCCGACACTTCTTTCAGGACACAGGCGGCCGCAGGATCCCTGTGCGGCAGCTTGTTGCTGCTGAGCGCATACCTGCCAGGCAGCCTGAGCGCACAATGCGAGGCCAGCCTGCGCACCCTGCGCCTTGACTCCTGCGGAGCGCAGAGGGCGTGTCCATCCAGCTGAAGGCCGCCGCCTGACTTGCGCTCGGTGGCGCGCAGGCGACACGGCGTGCGCCATAGACAGGCCGGCCCTCCCGGATGCATGGACGTACTGAGTGCTCCAAGCCGTCGCTCGGCGGTGTTTTCTTCTGATTCTTGGCCGGCTGCAGCCCAGCCGCGCCCCCCTCCCCGGACAATGACAATGAATGCACACCCGTGCTTTGCGCTGTGTGATGCTCGCCTCCTGGGCCTTCCGACAGGCCGTTGCTGAAACGCGCACTGCGCGCTGCCTGTGTCGTGTGCCCGGCGTGCGGGGGCGGGGCGCTGCGCCGGGCACACCACCCAAGCCTCTGTGACCCACTGATTGCCGCGAGCTCCGCGGGCTGCTGTTGCTTGCCTGTACATATCACATATTCTGGTGTGGCTGGTCTGGGGCGGTTGCATGCGACCCCGCTAGATATTGCGCAGCGTTTGAACTTGCAGCAGTGGGGCACATGTGCAGGGGGCAGTCCCACGCCCCGAATAGATACTGCGCGGCTATGCGTTGAGAAGGGGGGGACTTTGGCTTTGAATGAAACGGCAGCCCCTGCAATGCTCCAGCCTGGCGCGCCGCCGAGCAAAAGAGCTTGCAGGCGCGTGCATGCGGACCTTGACATGTTGACCTGGGTTCCAGGAGTGCCTTCTCCTTGGTGCTGTGGTGGGAAGCGCGTACACTGTGGTTACGGGGGATGGAGGGGGGCCAGGGGGCGGAGGGGGATCAGGGCGGTGCGCAGGCTGGCGCACTGCCTTCCCAGCACAAGGCGCTCACATGAGGACAGAGGGGCACCCGCGCTAGAAGCGGGGACCCTGGCGGGGGCTGTATGGCGCGGTGCTGTATGTGCGTGGTGTCTGAAGAAGAGCACCTTTTATATCCCGGCTGCCCCCCCCCTCACGGCATGAGCTGCCCGGGTATGCGTACCCTGGCAGGGGGGGCTGGTTTGGTTGGGGAGCAGGCTGGCGAGCGAGTCTCGCACCCTGCGCGCGCCTGTGCGCCAGGCTGCTCCTGTCATAGCATGCGTTCCACTGGATGCACTTTGCTTTTCGGGCGCCGCCTGCAGCGCTATCCAAGAACTGTCCCGTAGCCGCCTCGCCGCCAGTGCGCACTTTTGTGCACCGCCCTCGCATCGCACCCGGCTGGCTGCTTGCGCACAGCTGGTCGCTCATAACTTGCAAGGGTTGCTGGCTCTCTGTGGGGCTGCGCCGGGGCGCGCAGCTGTTTGGGATAACACAAGAAATAACGATCAAGACAGCTGCACTTGCGCGGCGATAGCGACGCTGCCCAGAGCACAAAAACACACCGCGTCTGCTCCTGAAGGGGGTAGTGCATGGGTTGTGGGGAACCAGAGAAGTGTATGCTCCTGGCGTCGCCACCGCACCCAGCCTCATGACAAGCGCGCCCATAGCGCCTGGCATTATTCTGAGCGCCAGATGGGGGCAATAACGCAAGGGGCAGCCGAGCAATGGCAGGCATTTTGACCCGCACAGCGCCCTGTACGGACTCACCATGTGCTGCAATAAGCGCCTGCGCGCTTCTTGCCCCATGCGCACTGCACGTGTTGTGTTGTTCGGGCCTGGGGAGGTGGGGTAGGTACAGCAGGGAGCAAGCATGCCGGCCCAGGGGCCCATGGCACACCCAGCCTCGCATCTTGCGCTGTGATCGGCGTCTTACACTGGCAGCGGTCAGGTCATACGGGGGTAGGTAGACGTGCATACGTGTAATTCTCTTTTCTGTGACGCGTTGCTCCCCACACCCTTCGTCAGGTGCAGCACCGCTCCGGCTTGCAGTGAACAAGCAAGGCGTGTCATGGTGCTGGGCTAAAAGCGCAATGAACCGTCCTGCTATAGACATGCTTCTCACCACGTGTGCGGCAACAGCGTTTGTGTGGCGGGTTCTGTTGTTCGCTCAGCAGTGTACAATGCACAGTGTACATGCACAATGACATAGTAACCGCACTCTTGCCATCAGACTTACTTATCCACACCGGAGACGCCTCATGAACAGGACCTGCAGCCTGACCTCCGAAGCGGAGAGCGCACGCTCGCATGGCGCTGTGCACCTAGCGCCGGCTGCTCGGCGCCAGGTAGCCCCCATGGGGTGTGGCATGCGCTTTGTAGGTGACACTAACGGATGCGCACAGGAGCCGCCGACAGTTTGCCCGGCCCTAAATCAGTGTCCGCACACAGTACAAAACCTCTCACAACATCAGACCCTGCTCTTACTGCATGGCGGGCTCAGCTGCCTTTGCTCACAGCACACGCGCCGAACGGCATGCGCTCGCAGCGTCACGAAGCCCGCTGGTGGCGCTCGGCAAAGGCGCGCAGGATGCGCTTGACCGCCCGCGCCGCGCCTGGCATGGCGTCCACGGGGAGCGCGGCCGCCTCGCCGTCAGGCGCGCCTGCCGCACTCGTGGCCCCGGCCTCGGCCGCCGCCGCCGCGGCCTCTGCAGCCGCCGCCGCCACGTCGGTCAGAGGCGGCGCCAGCTCGCTCAGGAGGCTCTCTGCCTCCCCCGGCCGCAGCGCGCCGGGCGGCAGCTCGCGCAGGGCGGCCGCCAGCCAGGCGACTACCGGGGCATATGCGGGCCCTTCGTGATACCCTGCGTGAAGCCCAGACCCTGGTACCCGCGCCGGACAGGCTGGCAGCGGCGGCAGCGGCGGCAAAGGCGGCAAAGGCGGCGGCGGCGGCAAGGGCAGCGGGGGCGGCGGCGGCGGCGGGGGCCGGGTGTGCGGCAGACCCGCGAGGCCGCACATCACGTGTGCGCAGCGGTGCACACGCAGCGCGGGCGACAGCGCGAGCAGCGCACGCAGCAGACCGCCCGCGATCGCCGGGCCCGCCGCAGCCGCCGCCGCCAGCAGCTGCTGCGCCGCCGGCGTGGGCGCGTAGCATGCACCTGCGCGCCGGGCCGTCAGGACAGGCCCCTCGTGGGAGCGGACACGCTGCCCTCTGCAGCTTACACCCCAGGTGCGCGAGTGCCATGCACCGCTCATGATGCTAGGCATCCATGACATCTCTTGCTGGCGCGCACGGCCTGTTCAGTCCGCTGCACTTCTCGCCCCTGTGCACCTCAGCTGAGGCGTCCGCACAGCCGCAACGCACATGGTGCGCTGGACGTATGCCCCGGTGCGCGCTAATGGCGTGCAGGCACGGCGCGGCCATGGGCGCCAGGCCCCGAAAGCGAGCGCCTCTGCTCACGCATGTCAAAATATTGCCTGCTCGCCTGCGTCAGCCACGCATGCCCCGAGGCCCTCAGGCGAGCAGGCGCGGGTGCGGGCGGGCGTAGCGCAGCCACGCGCGCGCACCCAGCAGCGCCTCGAGGCAGGCGAGCGCGGCCGCGGCGACGTCTGGGTGCGCGGCCGCGGCGCACGCGGGGCAGACCCTGAGCACGACCAGCTGCGCCAGCGCGGGCGCGCCGCCGGCGCCGCGCGTGGCCGCCGTCGCCAGCACCGCGGCTGCCTGCGCCAGGTCGGGGGCGGCATCGCCGCCGCCGGGCGCGGCCAGCGCGGCCACCGCCGGCGCAGCGGCCACGGCCTCCAGCGCCGCAGCCAGCGCGGCCTCGGCTGCGCGCAGCGCGGCATTCATTCCTTCAGTCTATCATTATTTCATTCAATCCAAATTCAACGTCTCTCCCGTTATTTAGAAGGCAAGGCAATGCGCTTGTAGTCTGCGACCAACAGTCATGAGCATTGGCGAGCACTTGATCGTAGTCACCTTCTGGCCGGTGTAACGTTTGATGTTACGCCCAGTGGGGCGGCTGACTCTCACGCTCAATACAATGGCCACCAGCGCGCACAGGCACGCACAGGACGTGCAGGTAGCAGGAGCCGGGCCGCCCGCACGCCTTCGAGCATGAGCGGGGCAGGCAGCGGCGGGCCGCGCTGCGGGCCGCGGCCGGCGCGCCAGCAGGCAAGCAGGTCCAGCGCAGCGGCCAGCGGCGCGGCAAACGCATGGCCGCCGGGCAGCGCGAAGGCCGCGCCGGCGGCGGCCGCCGCGGCCGGCAGCGCGGCCGCGGCGGCCGCCTCGTTGGCGCGCAGCGCCTGCGTGCAGCAGCGCGCGGCCTCGGCGCGCAGGCCGGCGCCTGCCGCGGCCGGCCCCGGCAGCGCCGCCGCGACGAGCGCCCCCAGCGGCGGCCACGCCTCGACGAACGCGGCCACCGCCATCGCTCCCGCCGGCGCGCCTGCAGAGCACGCCGCCGTGGGCGCATGAGACCAAGCGCTGGGAGTCGAGGCGCAGCGAGCGGCATTGGTGCGCAGGCTGACGGCTGCGGCAGCCGTACTCCGCAGGCACATCGCGAGAGGCGCTGCCTGCGCAACATGCTGCCAATGCCAGTGCGGCGCCGGCATGCCTGCAACCTTGTTTCACCAGGAGCAGCGGTCTCACAAATGAGCGGCGGCTTACACAACCTTTGCTTTTCAAGCATGTCCCAGCGTACTCAAATGCGCAAGCAACAACTCAAGCCGCAGCTACTCCTAGACAAGGCAGGCCGTCGCAGGCGCTGACACCGACACGCATGCAGAGCTGGCCACTACATAGGGTTGCACCAAAACAGCAGCAACCAAGGAGCAGCGTCAGCAGGCCCCGGGTCCAGGGGCCGTGGGCGTATGCGCCGCCAGCGCGCAGCCTAGCACCGAAAAAGTCCTAGAGTCAGGCGCACCGTTCAGCGCGCTGCGCTGCCCCACAAACGTCCCCGCCTGCTGCAGCACGGCGCGCAAGCGGCCAACCATGCGCGTCGCCTCGGACAGGGCAGCCGCGGCGCGGTCGCGGGCGCCGCCCGCCCTGCCGCCGTGCACTCGCTCCGTACTCACACACCTCACAAGAGGGCACTGCCCAGTACGCATGCACGGGCTGCCTCCTTGCGCGCAATGACCTGCTCATACAAGAACGGCATCGCTCAGGTATTCCCACCCTCATGCAAGCCCTCCCTGCCAGGCCCATGGTAGCTGCAGCACCTGCAGCACGGCCTGGCCTGGCGACCGAGGCGCCATCTCGCAGCGGCAGTTCCCACCCACCCTCTGCCAGGTTGGCAGTGCGCACACCCGGCAGACTCGGCCGCAGCCGCGCTGGCGGCCGCCCGCAGCGCGGCCAGCGCGGGCGGCAGCGGGCGCAGCAACTCCTGCAGCGTGGCGGCGTACGCGCCCGCGCCGGCGCTGGCGCATGCGCAGTGCGCGGCGGCCACCACCAGCTCCTGCTCCACCTGCGGCGGGCGCGCTATGTAGGGCTTAGGGGTATAGGGCAGAGTTATATTTAGGGGCAGGCAGTGCGCGGCGGCCCTCACCAGCTCCTGCTCCACCTGCGGTGGGCGCGCCGGGCCGTCAACAGACTGATCCGTGCGGCCATAGCCAGGCGCCAGCGCGCTGCGGCCGTCGCAGAAAGGCAAGCACCCTTCTGCTGCGAGCTTCTACTACCCGAGTGCAATCTTTCCTGAGTGCATCACCTCTGATGGTGAGCTTGTGCTGTGATACTACTCCACCCTGCTCCGTCAACGGCACCCACATACAGAGCTGAGGCAGGCAGGCCTGTCAGCATGCGCCGCTTCGGTTTGACTGCGCTGCCTGTGTCGGTCAGGTGGCACCATCACTCTGGAAAGTACCTATTTCACGCGCAGGCATGCACAGCGCACTCCGTGCAGCGCGCGGCGCGCGCGGCGCCGCGCGCCTCAAGGTCCAGGCCGGTGGGGGGCGCGAGCAGCGCGTGCAGCAGCGTCCAGGGTGCCCTGCGGCAGGGCCAGCTCGTCGGCGGCGGCGCCCTCGCATGCGCGCAGCACGCACGCGGCCGCGGCTTTCGCCAGCCGCGGCTGCCGCAGCGCGCCGCCCGCCTCGGCCAGCGCGAATGCGAGCAGCGCCTGCGTCGCGTGGGAGCGCGGCTCGCACGCTGCGCTCGGGCGCGCCTCATGCAGGTCAGGTGCCGGGCGGGGGCGCTGATTGCATGGCGTGGCAACGCAAGCCGTGGCAGGCGCCAGCGACAGGCGCCGCATGTTGGCTCTAGTCGGAAGCAACAGGCCCGGCTGTGCCACTGCGGAGCGCTCGAGCAGCGCAAGCAGCGCCAGCCTGGCGTGGTGCCGCGGTCGGCGCGCCTGCGCATCACGCCCAGACGCCAGCGCGTGGCGGACGAGCGGCATGGTCAGCTGGCTCAGCACGTCCAGGAGCCGCGCCCGCAGCTGCGCCGCCCAGGCCTCCCCGCCGGCCGCAGCGGCGGCCGCCGCGGAGAGCGTCAGCGTGACCGCGTCCGCGACGGCGGCCGCGCCGGCGGCCTGGGCGCCGGGCGCTCCAGACTCGGGGCCCTCGGCCGACAGCGCCTCGCCGAGCAGCTCCTCGGCCGCGCGTGTCGCCAGCAGCGCCGCCTGTGCGCGCGCGTACGCGCTTGGCAGCGCACATTCTATCCCGCGCCTTGACATGTCTCCCAACCTCGTTTGCGAAGCTGACACACATGATGTCCAGACATTGGTGCGCACACAGGGCCCGCCGCAGCAGACCACATCATGTTCACTGTTCTAAACTGGGCTTCATTGCACTTGGCTGCTTAATGCGTGTTTGTACTGCCGGGAGACAGCAAGCCCGCATGACGCATCCTGCAGGGAGCGCTGAGGGAGGGAGCGCTGAGGGAGCGCGCCTGCAGCAGGCCGAGCCGCACGTCGGGCGACGCGCCCAGCGCGCTCCCGGCCCGCGCGGCGTCCGCGACGATGCGGGCGTAGCCGGGCGCGCCCAGCACGCGCGCCGTCGCATGCAGCGCATCCTCGGCATGCACTGCCAGGAGCGCCTCAGCTTCTTGCTGGGACGCGTGCTGGTGGCCCGCAGCAACGCCATGTTCCGCTGCGTCAGCAGGGCCCGCCCCCGCGGGCGCCGCACCCAGCGCGCCCAGCAGAGCGCGCAAGAAGCGCGCAAATGCGTCCTGGGCGGCATCCGCGCCCATGTGCCTGCCATGGCAGGGGAGTATGCTTTATATGCTTTGCTGGCTAAGGTCTGCGGCATGAGGTGTGCAATCGTGATCAGGACTTACAGGTCACAAGTGGAGCACTTGGCCCCACCATCGGCAGGTGCGCCAGCGTTCCCAGGGTGGGGCACAGACGCGTGCCAGGCAGCCTGTGCATGGTGTGCCGCAGCAGCAGGACAGTCACGGCCGCAGGGGCACAGCACGCCGCACATTGCTGCATTCTCATGGCCAGGTTCACGGCCAGAACGTCAGGGTATAGAGTATACCCTAGCTCTGTGATCCACGAACAGGGGCCGCTCAGCCTGGCAGAGCAACCTGCTGCCTCTGCAGGCGATGCCGCAGTGCCGGGCACGATTTGCCCTGCGACAACCTGGCTCCAGCAGCAGAGCTGGGTTCGCACTGGTTGGGCGCAAGACCGTCCAGCGCCTCCCCAACAGATGCCCAAGCTGCCAGCGCCGCAGCGGCCACAGGCTCTCCAGACGCCTGCAGTGCGCCGGCAGTGTGTGGGCACAGACATAGCTTAAGGTCAAGCACAAGGGTTTCTCTGGCGCGCCAGAGTCTGCATAACACAGCAGCAACTTGAACCAGTGCTCAGGATGCGGATGCGCCACGTACTTTAAACAATGGATGTACCCGGGAACCACCATCGCCGACACAGATCGACTTCTTGCATGGCAGCAAGGGCGGGCAGAGGTGCGAACCGGCAGCTCGTCTGTGGTGGCGGGTAGGCATGCGCACTGCAGCAGGCCCTCCAGCAGCACATGGCCCTGCCCCGCATCATCCGCATCACTCTTGCCTCCTTTTCAAATGCATGCGCGAGGCTCTGCGCTCGGTCACCGCGCTTGCATGCGTCTCAACAGCTTGCAGTTACGTAACTTGTATCGCGTGCCTTGCATCGTGCCTCGCAGCGTACTGACATGCACATGCTGATGTCAGACGAAAGCAGCCGCCACCCTGCCCGCCGTCCACGCGCCTGCCTGGCTCGCACCTCGGGCCTCCGCGAGGCGAGGAGCCAGGCGTTTGCGCTGCAGAATGCGGCGTATGTGACGCACAGCGCCTCGGCGCGATCGGCGTCCCCGGCGGCCGCGGCCTGCCGCGGCCACATGCTTGAGGGGCTTGCATGCGCGAACACAGCTGACAGCCGTCAGCGAGTGTGCTTGCTGCCGCCCAAACCCTGCCCTACCCTAAGACACGCAGAGGAGGCCAGTGCACTGGGCTGCGTGGGCGAGGGCGCGCCTGCAGGACTGCCACTGGGAGCGGCGCCATGCGCGGCAGCAGCTCCTCCTGCAGCCCGTCCGGCGCGTGCTCGACCACGAGGTCGGCCGCCGCGGCTGCCGCGACGGCCGCGCCTGCCCGCCGGCGGTTTCGCACGTTGATGATGCTGTAACATGGCCAGGTCTCTGACACTCGTGTGACGTTGCGCTGCTGGTCCAGCAGGCGTTGTGGCCGCTCATGTGCGAAGTGAAGCTTTTCGCTGAGACAGTCAGTGTTTACGGGAGATCACGCTGTGCAGTGTTCTGCTGGCGCTTGGCACGGTGAAGTCGGCGCAGGGCGGGCACCCGCGTCGTCTCCCACCAGCGCATCAAATGTGGCGGCCACCAGCGCTCGTACAGCCTCTACCGGCACGTCCGGCTCATGCAGCACACCCAGCCTGCCTGCAACCCCGAACAGTGAGCATGCGGCTGGCTGGCCGCCCAGCTCGCCGGCGGCCTCGCGCCTCGCGATCATACGCACCAGCTGCTGGCAGGGCTGTGATATGGTCTGAGACCAGGCTGCAATATGACGCTTGAGCCCACGCACCTCTACAAGCCAGGATACTCCTCGTCTCACACTTTCTGCGCATGAAGCAGCAGTGCAGGAGCATGGTACCAAGCTAAGCGCAACAACCATGGGGCTGCATGTGCACGAGGGCAGGGGCCGCGCCTCGACCAGGCGCCAAAGCAGTGCAGGGCATCAGCGCGCTCTCTCTCAGCCGCCCTCAGCAGCTCGGACGCCAGCCACTGAAGGACATCTCTGCCCCAACCACACACCTGGCGCGGCAATGTCTCCACACTGACTCTCCTCCCTGACTCACCGAAACCGGCAACACTGTGCTTGCATGTCTGCCTGGCATGCGGTCGTCATAAGTAGCACTGCAAGAGCTGAGTACAGCATGTAAGTTGGAGCCTTATGAAGCGCAAACAGCGTGATGACCATACGTGCACAACGCCGTGGTCTCCGCTTGGATGCGTACTCGCTTGAGTTTATCACAACATCGGCAACAAGAGCGCTCACTGATAATGACGCGAACACATGCATCAGCATGGAAAGATGCTTGCCCCAAGTCCCGTATGGAAGCCTTCCATGTCAAGACTAGTACAGAGTCCAGGACCCACCCGCATGCGTTGCGGGGCTGCACTGTCGATGTTGACCGGACTGACCGCCTCCTCGGCAAGCACAGTGAGGAAGCGCAGCATGATGGTATGCGGCAGCACCCTCCCTGGGCAGGCCGCGCAGAGGTCAAGCAAACCACTGTCATGAGGCTGCTGCATAGAGAGCAAAAGTGCCGTAAGTGCCTGTCTCACAGAGAGCTCTGTCATCAGAGTGCGCGCATGCTGAACACCACAGTTGGCACTGCTCAAAGGTGGGAGAGTGAGCGGCCACATGCTCCGAAGCTTCATGCATGACAGGCGAGTCAGCCTCTGGAGGCTCACACCGAGCTCAGGCAGGACGTCCACCCACGCGGTCCACTGCGCAGCGAGGGATGCCAGGGCAGCCAGCAACTGTGTGCGCAGAGGCCCCGCGGCAGTACGGCACGCGGCGCTCAGCAGCGCGTCCCGCAGCGCAGGCAGCAAGTCCGGGGAAACACTGCTCAGCTGCCGGCGGACCTGCCACGGCGTTGCCTCGTTTCTGCTTGTTTGCACCTCTATTATTGGGGGCTGTGTATGCGTAAGGACTGCAATCCAGTGCAGGAAGCAAACGTGCTTGGTGCGAGGCGCACTTTGTGCCGAAGCATTTGAGCAGCTGTGAGCTTTGCCGTGACTGGCGTGCTGTCCGCGTTGACCACTTCCGTGCACACCTGAGCGGCCAGAAGTGAGCACGAGATACACTGCATACCATTGACTTATGGCCAATGATGATGATGCATGTTAAAGGCAGAGCCACTAAATGTGCCGGCACGGACGCTGTGCAACTACCTCCCATGCCTCTGTGCTTTGCTGGAAGTGCTCCAGCCATTGGCCTGCACGCAGCCGGTCCGCTGCTGCCTCCCGCACAGAGTGCAGTGCGGCAACGGCGTGCAGGAGCTCACTGTGACGCGGCATCATCAGGCCTGGCTGAGTTCTCGGGCTTGCAATCGAGATGGCGGTGCCAAAGCTCACAGAGTTTAATTCCTTCCCTAGCTTTCAAATCACACATGTGTACAACCAGTTGGAGGCGCTTGCAAGTGCAGGCGCGAAAGTCATGGGGAGATTCCTGGACATCGGACAGGCGCAGTTGTAACACTCATAAGCGCCTCGCTGCTGGCAAGTGTTTGTCAATACCTGATCAAGAGTTTCCGCGCAGACTGGCTACCCTCCAAGACAGCGCGTGATCTGCAGCAAAGATGATAACAAGGGTGCGTGTCAGATAGCCTGCTGGCTAGCTCTCGTTGGGGTGCTCTGTATCACGCAGATCAGCTAGATGTGTGGGTGCAGCACATCCTTGGGGTGGCTTGCCTCGGTAGTGAGATCTGCTAGCACTACACAGCGGTGTATGGTTGCGCAGGAGCGCTGCAGCAGGGTGGCGGCCGGAGCGCTATGCGCGCTGGCCCTGGGCGCGCTGCTGGCGGTGTGCGGCGCGGAGGAGCAGCCGAAGCTCGGCCCGCACGAGGTGCTGATACGCGTGATCCGCATCAACAACGGCACCGTGGACGCGGAAGTGCGGGACGTGCCCGGCAAGGGCCGCGGCCTGGTCGCGTTCCGGCCGATGAAGAAAAACACGATCGCCGTCCGGCTGCCCCGGACGATGGCGTTCCAGCTTGCGCCGGTCACTAAGGCGCTCGAGGCGCGCAGCTCGCCATTTCTGGTTTGCATGCGGCGCTGAGCTTATACAGTGCAGCGCGGAAGAGCAATTTATGTATATGGTGGCGATATTTCCCCAGTGACAGAGGTGAGCGGCTTGCAGCAGCAGGAACAGGTGACCCACAAGCTGCCTGCCCGTTCAGCTTGGCGCCAGCACACAGCGAGCACGCAAGCGACCTCGTCTGCGGCGCCCTGCGCGCGCCTGAGCCACGGCAGGCCCGGTCGCGCGCAGGAGAGCGCGGAGCTGCTGCTGGAGCCCAAGCACGAGAACACCGCGCCCTGGTTCCAGATCTACTGGGACTCGCTGCCGGCGCGCGACGAGTTCCTCTGGCGCCGGCAGCCCTTCCCGACCGACAAGCTGGCGCTCCTGCAGGATGAGGCCCTGGTGGGGCCCCCGTTCACCTTCCGTCAGGCCGGCAGCAGGGCTGGACGCCCACAACGAGCACGGCCGTCTTTCGGTGCAACTGCAAAGCACTTGCAAAGCAGGGTTTAAAACATTCCGGCTGTGGCGCTGGCAGGCGTGCCAGCTAACCAGCGCGCCCAGCTGCAGAAGGTTGCCAGGTAATGCAGTGTGCTGGTGCTGGCAACACTGCTGGCAGGGTGCATCATGACTAACAGAGCGTCGATTTTCAGCGCCTGAAAAAAATGCGGAGGGGCACTCTTTGCAGCAGCCCCTTATATACCTGCTCCTAGAAGGTTGCTGATTTGCAGTTCTGTGGATACAGTATTTGACATAAAGCAAGGCATGCATGCACTGCAGCCAAATTGTGTGGTGGCCAGCAAACATGTCTGCGTCCCTGCGCCCCACAGGCGAGCAACCTAACCAAGGCGCTGGACTACACGCGCAAGTACTTCAAGCAGGCCATGACCGTCAAGGGCACCTTTGAGGACTTTGCTGAAGCCACTGCTCTGGCACGCCCTCACCCGCCCCGTGCCAGGCAGGTGGTGTGCGATGCAGCGCTGCTGTCCGCGCGTAGCCGGTCAGCGAGGTGCTGAAATCTTGTTACGGCCCCTCCGCTGAGACTGGTAATAGGCAGGGCAGCACGTGCCTGCCGCATGTGTCCGGGCTGGCCCAAGCGACACCAGCAGAGCAGGAGCTAGGCCGAATAGCTGAGGCAACCCGCCGTAAGGGCGCAGCCGGTGTAAGTGGCGTCCCACAGCCGCAGAGCGTGTGCGCCGGCATGCAGGCGCATGCTTGGCACAGTGGCTCGCCGGGGTGCAGGTGAATGCGTATGCGTTCCAGTTCCACGACGACCAGGCCACGCACGTCGTGCGCACCATGCTGCCGCTCATCGACCTGGCCAACCACGCCGAGGCGGGCGCGCCCCAGCGCCCGCCGCGCCGCGAAAAGGCGTCCTCGCTCGCATCCTGCGCACACCCAGCTGGCCTGCCCAGTCAGTGGGTCCAGCCCCTGCCGCACAGTACTTGCGAGCAGCAGGCAGGGCTGCGCCAAGCAAGCTTCCAGGCGGCAAGGCGTCAAGGCTCACGAGCGGACACTGTCAGCGCAGAGCATGGTCTAATTCCTTGTGGATGGGGCCTGCAGGTGAGGCCACGATGCCGTCGCCGAGCAGGTTTCCGGGCAGGAGCGCGTCAAGGCGCACGCGTGGGCGCTGTCAGAGCTGGGCGTGGTTTCAGACACCCATTGTGGCTGGGGCCGGCAGGCGAGGCCACGATGGCGCTCATCCAGGCCAGCGACATGGACTTCTACGCGTACGCCACGCGCGACCTGGAGCCCGGCGAGGAGCTGACGCTGCCGTACGGCCGCCCGGCCGGCCGCCCCGACCACGCGCTGTTCCACTACGGCTTCCTGCCGGGCGGCGCGGGCGCGGCGGGCGCGCCGCCGCCGCTGGCCGCGCTGGACCTGCCGGGCGGCGGCCTGCACGACACGCCCACGTTCTCGGAGGAGGACCACCGTGCGCCCGCGCCCGCGGCCCCGGCCCTCGCCCCCGGCCGGATCAGCCGCGCGCTCTCAGCTTGCCCGTGCCGAAGCTGCGCTGGGGCGGCCTCCGCGCTGCACCTGCTGGGCGGCAGCCCATACGTCATGGCTCCACCTCGAGCCCCTCAGAGCAGCGCTGCTGCGCGCCTGCACTCAGGCTGCCGGTGCCCTCGGCGAACGCGCACAGCGCGTTCCGCGAGCGCCGCGCCGGTGAGGCAGCTGCGGTCACGGCAAGCAGGTCTGAGCCTTGGACGCGCTGCTGAGCGGACTGCCAGGCGCGGGGTCTGGACCTGGCAGGTGTGGCGGCAGATGGCGCGCGCCGCGCTGCGCCGCTGGGCGGCCGCATGCGCGGCTGGGCTGAGAGTAGTTCCCCGGCTGGCTGGCGGTCGTGAAGAATCGGCGCAAGAGGTGCTCCGCCAGACCGGGGGAGAAGCGATTCAACATCTTCTACGAAAGGTCGATTTGACCGTCTTGAGACGAAATCTGAAACATCGTCTTCTCGACTTAGAGCGCCTTCTTTTTGACCCGTGGCTCGTGCGCGCGCAGGGCCGCCTGGGCGAGTGCAGGGTGCAGGTTCGCCTGGACTGGCGGGCCTCGCCACCGGCAGGGCTGACGCGCGCGCGCGCGCGCAGTGCCGCTGGGGCGGCTGCAGACGCATGCGGAGCTGGACCGCCTGCACGCGCTGCTGGCGGCCTTCCCGACCACCGAGGCCGAGGATGCCGAGCTGCTGGGTGCGCGCCCTGCCTCACGCGGTGCTGCACGCTGCCGTGCGCGCAGGGCGCTTGTGTTGCCTGACCGCGTTGGGCAGCAGCGCGCCCGCGGAGCTGCGCTGCCATGCAGAAGCGACCAAACAGTGCTGTGTGCACTGTCGGTGAGGTCAGACAAGAATGAGAATGCACATGTAGCCATATGCCTATGACCACAAAGCCCAGCCAGGTCAACCTCTTCCAGGCGCACTGGCAGGCGCCATGATGGCGACGCCGCATGGCCAAAGTCGCACATCCCTCTGTCGATCTCACCTCACCAGGCCGCGGATGTAAGTAGATTCCTAGGCGCGCGGCCTGCGCGCAGGCGCCGAGCAGGGCCTGGAGAGTCCGCTGGAGGGCCTGTTCGTGGAGTACCGGCTGCAGCGCAAGCGCGCGCTGGGCGCCGCGGCCGCGCGCCTGGCCGCCGCGCTCGAGGAGGACGCCGCGCTGGCCGAGCTGGAGAACCTGGAGGCCCTGGAGGAGCTGGAAACCCTGGAGGCCGAGGAGGGCGGCGCCGGCGGCGCCACGCCGGGGCCCGACGGCGAGGACGCCGGCGCGGAGCCCTCGGACGAGCTGTGATCTGGGCGAGCGGGTTCTGGGCGGGCTCCCTGCCAGCGGCTAGCCGCGGGGTTTGGCGGCTTTGTGGGCGTCCGCCGCGGCCAGATACTCAAGCGTTATGACACTTTCGACATGCATGCGGCCAGGTAAAGCATCAAGAGGCAGCGTGTGCGCTTGGGGGTGACACATATTGAGGGTTGATACGGCTGGCCAGTGTGCGTTTGTTTTCAAAACATGTCAAATAGGGCTGCTGTGGCTGCCAGCCTCCAGATGGAGTAGGGTGCCATGTATGTTTCATGCTTTGCCGATTAGTCACAATCTGCGGGCACACAGGGAGACGGGAGACTCTAGTAATATGTCGATCTGAGCAATAAGTGTGGCCAAAAGACATTACACTTGCTTCAAGTCTTGTGAACCCCAGCTAGGCTACTTTTTCATATTAAATTCAATCTGTCTTTGCGTGAACCTTAGGATCATGCATACACAGGCACAGGCACTCGCCAGTTTGCAGACATACGCAGCGCAACCTCAACCCCATACCAGCTCTGCACACCTCGTACCACTCCAGACAAGGGCCGCAGCTCTGCCACTGGGACGTGAGTTGCTCTCACTTCTTAAGGCCGCGCTCCTATACAATGCAACAGGAACACATATCTGTTTGCGCTGCACAGGTATATATGCCCACCAGCAACCCAGTTCTGGCTGCAGAACATGCAACTCAGCCAAAGCGCCGGTGTGGGAGCCCGGCATCAAGCCAGGCAGCTCTGCGCTGGGGAGCAGACCAGCCGCTACGAATACACATATGTCGTTCAGTTTGAGATGCGCATGACGCGCTGCTTGCATAATGCAGCCCATCATGCTCCACCTCAGCTGTCAGGAAGGCTTGTAGTCCGCGTCCTCCTTGTCAATAGCCTTCTGCGTCTTCGCCGCCGCGGCGTCGCCCTGCTTCAGCTGCTCGTGCAGCGCCTTTGTGTCGTCGCGCTCCACCTGCCACTGCGCGGCCTCCTTCTCTGCCGCGTAGTTGGGCATGCCGCCCGAGCCAGTCGTGCTGCCGTCCACGGCCTTGGCCTCGCCGCCCATGGGGCCCTTTGGAACGGTGCTCATCGCGCCTGGATGTGACAGGCGTGCACTGCCTGTCCCAGCTGCAGCCTGCCTCCCGTAGGTCATGCCCCAGGGCTGAAGCCTACCTCGGGCCCTGTAGGAGCGCGTCCGTGAGTAGATTTTCTCAGGCGTGGCTTGCAGCAGTAGAATAAGCACACCACCTATCTGTCTGGACGTGCATGGCTTTTGCACCGCTGCTCAACCACCATGCGGCATTCTGCTGCAAGGCAGCTAGCCCCCAGCAGTCCAGGCCTGCCGCACTTCCCTTGCTGTGGCGCGGCAGCAGGCATGCGCTGCTCATCCAGGCGGCAACGGTGTTGAGCCCTGGTGCAGCCGGCGGCGCGGTGCTGCGGTCGCTCGGGGAGCAGTCCAGCAACGCCGTGCCGCTGGGCAACACCCTGAGCCGTTCGGAGCGCTCCAGCGGCGTGGAGGACGTGACCACGGTGTGCTGCTGCAGCGGCTACCGCCAGCTGTGTGTTGAGGTTGTGATTGGTGGCGCGGCGGCGGCCTGCGCAACTTTGCGCTACCTGTCTAGCTTGTTGGCTGGTCGTCACAGCCTCAGTGTCTTCTCCACCTCGAGCAGACCCTGTGGACAGGGCGTCCACCTTGGCCGAGCGGACATGGTGAAGGGGGGTGGCGTCTGCGCGCGTAGGTGCACTCTGCAGCTGATTTCCAGGACATCTTGCGAGCGCACCCAGACCAGCTGGTCGTGCTGATGTGCAAGGCCATGTCTTGCAGGCCATGCAAGGTGCGCTTATCCGTTGTCCGTAAGCCACCTTGTGCCGTGCTAGTGTACTACACGCACGTGGCGTGCAGGGCAGCTGGTGAGGGCGTGCACGTGCACTGCTGCTTTGTGCTATGTGCCTATAGCCGTGAACTGGGGAAGAGCGCTGAGTGGCGGTGGTGTGCAGATGTTCACACGGAAGTTCGAACGACTAGCGGCTTCCTATAGCGACGCTGTGTTCTGCGAGATCCTGGGCGACGAGAACAATGACACAAGGGTGCGCCGCACCCTTTCACGCTCGTGCATAAGTGGGCTGCTTGTGTGGCAGCATGGCCCGCAAGGCGCGGACCGTCCAAGCTGGGGCGAGTCCAGCACGGTCCCAGAGCCCGCACCCCTTCGCTCTGGTGCGGCTGCGGCAGGCCTGGCAGCGCCAAGGCTGCACACAGCCTGGGACCCTTGCGAGGCTGACGCGGCTGCCTCGCGGGGCGCAGAGGATGATGATGGAGCTGCAGGTCAAAGTGACGCCCACCTTCATGCTGTTCCGCGGGCGCACGGAGGCCGGCGAGCCCGCGCGCGTGCACTCGTTGACGGGCATCAGCGAGGCAAACCTGCGGCGCGCGGTGCTGGACCACCTGCAGCCTGGTGAGGCGGGGGCGGAGGCCTCAGAGGAGGATGCAGGTCCCGCGACAGAGGGAGCCCCCCCGACTGCTGTGTAACGCTCTGAGTCTGGTCCTGTCAGGAACTTTCCTAAGCAGCTCCCCAAACAGCAGTAAACAGCTGCACAAAAGCAGTGGCTGCTTGAATGGCCAGTAGCGGGGACGAACGACTGTTTTGTTTGGCCTGTGCGACGTGTTTCATTGACGGCCTGTGCTGGCCTGCGTGTGGCGGCGTGGTGCTTGGCTGCGTGAAGTGCCGGGTGCTGTCAGCCTGGCCGCTCAAACCCGCAGGGGTCCGGTGTACACCAGGGGCGCAGACGCGCGGCTTGCATAGGAATGCCTCCCGCCGTGCTCTAGCCTGTCTGTGACTGCACGCATGCAGGGGCCTGTGCTCCGGTTGTTGCCGATCAACAGAACTGCGTCGCATGAAGTTGAGGACCTGGCGGGGCATGTCACGCCAGCAAGGCACGACCAGGGGTGGGCCTCGTGCCTCACAGAGACTTGTTGCCTTTGTGTGCGCTTGAATGCGCGCATTGTCGACCGTGATCAGGTTGTGTGTCTGTATTGGGGGTGCCATTCATGTATGTGTTTCCTGCACTGTTGTGCGATGTGCCCAGCTGTAGTGGGTGATGCAAGGGACTTTTGATGGGCATGGGCAGTTCCACTTTGAGGTGGCGGGCACTGGTTTTCATTCCTCTGTCACGGCTGTACCTCCTGTGTGTCCAGCGCATCCATGACGAGGTGGGACACATGGTGTGAGACAAGAGTGGTTGCGAGAGACGTTTACCTGTAAGTCTGGACGTTCCATACTTGAGCGTACATCCAGATGTTTAAGCAAGGTCGTCCTGCCAGCACAGGTGGCAGTATGCGGCTGCGTGCTCTTCTTTGCATTTTGCAGCGCTTCATCCACACTCGGTGCCAGTAAGACGCACCTGCTGAGCTGCAGGCCAACATGCAAAGCAGACAGCGTGCAGTGTATATCAGCAACAGCCTATTGCACCGCAGCGTTCCGCGGCTCTCCCGCCCCCGCCCTCACACATAGACACCGGACCACAGCAGCAGGAAGAAGAGGCCAAAGCCCTGCCGCATGCAGAGTTGGGTCAGAGCTCGTGCCATGCTGCGTCAGCCGGCCCAGCTTGCTTGTGCGAGGGGCAGGGGTTGCGGTGTGCAGCATGCACAACATAGCCAGCCAAAGCGGTGCGCACCAGCAGCGTGGACGCCAGCACGCCCATGCCCACCTCCTCTACAAGTTGCCTCCTTGGCCGGGGCTTCGTCACTTCGTACCTGCGGCCGCGCGCCCCCTCGCGTCTCCAAGCTGATCCCTGGACGCTGCACGCCTCTGTTGCACGTGACTCACGACTCGGTGGCAAGGCCTCAAGTGAAGCAGCACACACATACAGGCACTACACACCCGAGCCGCTTACAGCAACCAGGGCTGTCAGCGAGCGTGCAGGCGCACGAGGAACAGCGCCAACACAGCCAGGGGGACGCATATACAAAGCGGCTTTGGGCGGGGACGCACACAAAGAACAGCGCCGTCACGGCCAGGCCGCTCGTGGTCAGCAGCGTGGCCAGCACGGGGTACTTCGCCATGGGGATTGGCGTGCTGAGCGGCGTGCCCGGGGAGGCCTGCATAAGTCGCGTCCTTTTGGATCATAAGCACCCTGCAGAGAGGCTTGTGCTGGCAGCACAGCACAGTCTGATCAGCCACGCAAACTTGGGAGTCTGCCCCACCCCTGCGCACCATGGCAGCAGTATCTGCGGCGACCAAGCCCGTGCACAGTCCTCAACCTCCGCCTGCTGGCTCGTGCTACGTTTTTGCCAACCCACAAGCTGCAGTGCGCAAAGCGCTGATCTGGTGCCTGTGGGCTACACGAGATGCGCTGGACTCTCTGGCGCTTGGTAAGACCAAGATCTCACTGGCTTCCAGGAGGCCTGCCTCGTCCAGCTTTTCCCGATCCTGGAAGCCTCGTCCAGCTTTTCCCGATCCTGGTTGGACTGGTTGTCCTTTGGCAGAAACCTCTTTTGTGAGGTTCTGCTTTGAGTCCTTGGTCGCATCGAGCTCGAGTGCGCACCAATCCTGACATGTCGAACGGACCCCCGCCTGAAGAGCCCGCGCTTGCCTGGGACGAGCGCTCCTCATTGCAGCCAGCCGCAAAACCCGCGCCGCAGCCAGTGCTGCCACCCAGCGGCAAGCCGCTCAAGAAGAGCCCGTCATCCACATTTCAGCCAATGTCAGGCTTTGGGAGGAGCCACGCGTCGCACCCCTGGCATGATCTCGCCATTGGCGACGACGCACCGCAGCTCATCAATGCAGTGATCGAGATCCCCTCAGGCAGCAAGGTCAAGTTCGAGCTTGACAAGCAGACAGGACTGCTGTACGTGGACCGCATCCTGTACAGCAGCGTGCGCTACCCGCACAACTAGTGCGCCCCAGCCAGGCCCCTGGCGCATGCTTCGAGCGCTCAGGAATATGCTGCTGGGGCCGGCGCCTGACACTACCGTGCCCTGTGTGCGAGCAGTGGGTTTATCCCGCAGACGTACTGGTGAGTCGCGGCGCGACCGGTCTGGAGCTCTCGCATATCTTCTTGTGTGGTGCATGTTTGCCCGAGCAATGCTGTTCCTCCTGTGTTGCCAAGGCAAGCGCCCTGACGCCCCGCTGCTTGGGACTCTCAGCGAAGACAATGACCCGCTCGACATCCTCGTTTTGATGCAGGCGCGCGCCCGGCGGGACCGATGTGCAGTGACACATCCAGTCTCGTCTTTGCAGTGCGATCCAGGGCAGGCAACACGCTGAAGGAGTGCCCTGGTTGGCGCAGGAGCCTGTCGTACCGCTTTGCTTCCTGCGCGCCAAGCCCATTGGCGTGATGCAGATGATTGACCAGGGCGAGCAGGTGCGCGCCAGGGCTGGATCAGTGACGGACCTCCCTTCAAAGTCGTATGTCAGCTGTTCAGCAGGCGTGAAATGGGCGCAGGACGATAAAATCATCGCGGTGCACCACGACGACCCGGAGTTCCGGCACTATGAGGACATCTCGCAGCTGCCCAAGCACCGCCTGATGGAGATCCGCCGGCGCGCCCCCCAGGGACCTGGCCTGCCCGCGGCTCGCTTTGCCCCGCGCCCTGCACCGAGCGACAGGGCGGCGTGGCAGTTTCTTTGAGGACTACAAGAAGAACGAGAACAAGGAGGTGAAGGTCGACGAGATCCTTGGCAGGGAGGAGGCGCTGAAGGCTATTCGCGACGCCATGGTGCGTGCTGTGCACGCTCTGCCGCACGCCTGTTGCGTGGCCTGCCTGTGCAGCCAGAGAATCCCATTCGCAGTGCCTCAGTAGCGCATTGCCTGCCTGCCACCCAGAGCATGGGCCCGGAAGTTAGGGTGTGGGTGTGCCCGCTCAGGCGCTCTACACAGCAAATTTTGTGCCCAAGCGGGGCCGCGGCGGCTGATGCATGGTCTGCTGGCGGGGTCTCGGCAGGACCTGTATCGCGAGAACTTTGTGCCGAAACGGCCGCGGTGAGCCCGGGTGCGGCTGCTGACGCCTGGACGGCCGCAATGGCCTCGCCATGCGGGGCACCCCTGCTGCTTCAAAGTCTGTTACTCTGCTCTGGTCTGTGTTGGGGCACGCACTGCGTGCGCATTGGCAAGGGTGGGAGATTGAGCTCTCTGGTTCTGTAGTGCATCATGCACTAGAGACTGTTGCGGGGAAAGGTAGCTCTTTGGGAGTGAGCACGGCAGGCGGGCTAGAAGATGCGACAACAATGTGCCGCATGTCTTTGCTGTGCGTTGCCAAGCTACCGTGACTCGCTGTTACCAAATACTTCTATCCAGGGCAATATGCAGCGGTGCACCGCATTTACTTCCTGCCAAAGTAGCTCTGCACTAGCGGGTGATTCAAGGGGTTGACCTCGGTGCGCGCGGCTGTCGCCCGCATGTGCGCCTCGGCTGCCGCCCGCTCCAGCATCTGCACAGATGCCCACACAGCATGACCCACCGCGGGTGATGTCTTCTACCCCGCTGACATGCAAGCGGGATCCATGTCGCTGCTCCAAGGCTCGTAGAACAGCGGCACGCAGAAATAATGCTGGCACCCCGCTGACATGCAAGCGGAATCCACGCAGCTGCGCCAAGGCTCAGAGAACAGCGGCATGCAGAAGCAGCCAGGGTAGGACCGCGCCCAGGCGCGCACCGCCATGGTCTCCGCGCGCGTCTGCAGCTGCGCGTGCAGCTCCGCAGCGCGCCGCCGCCTCTCGGCGACCTGCGCCTCCATGTCCACCACATGCTCGTCCTGCGTCCTCCTGCGCCGCGAGCCCGCCGTGCCCGACTCGCCGCGGCCCTGCATGCATGTGGTCTGTGCCTGCACTGCTGACCTGTCCTAAGCTGACCTATTCTCACCGTCAGGGCCACAACGCCACTCACGCGGCTACCACCCTGCTCGCGTTCAGCCATGCCCTGTCGTGCCAGAGAAGGCCTGCATGCATGCGTCTGGCCAATGTGCGGCGGTAAGTGCCAGGACCGCGCCATCGCCTCAGAGCGCTCTGCACAGTTGTTGCGGATCTGAGGCTGCATGCTGCTGCGTCAGCACACGCACGCTTGCCCTCGCAGCATGGCTTGGGTACTGGGTCAGCGTGCTGCAGGCAGATCGCGCTCGCCGCCCCCGGCCCGTGCGTCTCCGCCCGGACTCCGCCCTGGCACAGCACAGCGCGCGTGCGCACCGCTCCTCCTCCAGCCGATGCAGCCGCTGCCGCGTCGTGTCCAGGTCCTTCTCGGTCTCCAGGATCGCCTGCAGCCCAGACTGCATGATGCAGTATGCCCGTGCAATGATGTGTGCATTGAATGCATGTCGTCACCAAATCGGGCGTCAAGGTGCGTACATATCCCGCCACTGTTCGAGTTCCATAGAAGAGCCCTCCTCAGCGACCTAGGCGACTGTAGCGTGCAGCCTTTATGCAGGGGTGTCGGTGGTCGCAGGGTGACAAGCGGGCAATAGCTGTCCATTTCGGCCTGTTCCTCTCGACCCTTCGACCCTTGTAAAGCTCTTGGTCGGTGGTGCGAGCGTCGCAGTGCGCCCGCACCGCGTGCTGCTGCGCAAGCAGCTCGCTAAGCTCGCGCGCAGAGCGCTCGCTTTGGCCCAAGCTCTCCGCGAGCTCGCTCCGCGCGGCGCCCTCCGCCGCCAGCTGCCGCTCGTGGCGCGCGCCCTCGCGCTCCGCCGCCAGCACCGCGGAGTAGGCCTGCATATATTAGGTGGCTCAGGCGCCAGGATGAGTTGCTTGTTGGTGGGCCTGTGCGGCGGACAGCAAGGTGTGCAAGTACTTGCACTAGTGCACGTCCCGTGTGGCAGTATCGAGCCTGCCTTGCAGTGCCTGCTTGTACACACACATATTGGCAGCTCAGCGCAGACTACCCCTCAGCATATGCTTGCCTTCCACCCACCCTCACTGATAGCAGCAGTTCACAACACAAGTGTGTGTGTCCAAGTACACACAGCCACAATAGATACCAGAGTGTGACCACATCGGCCATCTTTGCTGCTGCAGCTACTATGCCAAGCAGTCAAGTGCTATGTCAACTGAGGACCAGGGCCAATGGCACACTTACACTCATACAGAAACTCTGCCTTCGCAGCGGACAAGACATTTAAGTAGCCGTATGAGTCTAGCCACATACAATGTAGAGCACAGCCCATAAGGTGTGCACTAGCCAGGAACACAGCAGATTTAGGGCGCACTATAGCAGCGTATGCGCCCGCAGAGCCAAGCACAACTCCGCCAGCCGTGGCAACGCCTGTCAACAGCGCGCGCGCCATCCTGTGGCCTGCTTTGGCAAGCTCGCCTTTCCTACGAGAGCATATATATAGGGCCGGGGCCCGGGCCTGGAGCAGATTCCAAATTTCGGGCCCAAGGCCTCCTCTGCACCAGCAGTGCTTTCCACCTAGATCAGGTAGGAGCCCCGGCGGGCGCCGACAATACGATGGAGGCGCCCTTGTACATTGCCATCCTTGCTGGGCAGAGCAACATGTCAGGGCGCGGTGGCGTGCACACCTCTGCAAATGGCACGCGGCAATGGGACGGTGTCACGCCTCCTGAAGCAAACGCGCAAGCTGGTGCATGCCATGCTCATAGACAGCCTTTGCCTGAGTTCCATCAGGTATGTATCTTTTAAGATGGTGTGCCTTGCACACTGCAGGCTCCGTGCTGCGCTGGGGTGCCACCGGCACGTGGGAGAACGCCACAGAGCCGCTGCACTATGACATTGACGTGGGGTGAGCCTTTCGTTCCTGCCACCCACATATATAAAGACGGCCTTGACATGTGTCACACATGTGTTCTGTCCTTTGCCGCCAGTGAGCACCTATGTGCTACCACGTGTGCACGTGCGTGGTCCACATACCAGTTGCAGGGCTTGCAGAGCTGGTGGAGCTGCCAGGCTGTTGATGGCCCGCACACCCACCTGCGTGTGCTCGGCAGGAAGGCGTGCGGGGTGGGTCCGGGTCTGGTCTTTGCGGCGCACCTGCTCCGCAGCGGCGGCGCGCAGCGCATGGGACTGGTGCCGTGTGCGGTCGGCGGCACAGCTATGGACCGCTGGGTGCCTGGCGCGGACCTCTATGAGCAGATGGCGCGCCCCTTGCACCCAAAGTCAGATGCAGATATGTCTGCACCTGGTCAGCCTGCACTTAGAACACACGTGCCTGAAGCTCCCAGACTGCATATGCGCATGCCATCAAGGGCTGTACAACCACAAGCAGGGCAGTCTTACACCGTTTGGACATCACAGGCCAACATATGTCATGTGGCTGCCACACTCGTGTCTTTGCAGGCGCGAGCTCGGGTGCCAGGTCACCGGATACATTCAGATGCATGCTTCGGCTGCATGCGTCCAGCACCCTTAGGGGGGGGGGGGGTGCAACGAGCATGGGTGGGCCAGACCGGCAGGTGAGCAGAGCGCAAAGTGCTGTGGACGCAGCGCCCGGGCCGGCGAGCCTGCGCGTGCTGCTGTGGTACCAGGTGCGCGCTACTGCCTCAGTGCATGCCTGTGTCGGGACTGTGGCTACTTGCCTGAGCTCCGTGTCCCCGCTGCCTCAAAGCTCGACATGCGCAGTGCTGCTGCCAGGGTGAGCCACATTCGACCTGTGCGCACGGCCTGACCCATGACCATGACCGTCTTGAAGGAGCATGCCACAGCCATGCTTCATCACTTAGCTCGATAAACTGCCTAAGCGCAGGCAGCTCCCTTGGCGCAACTGCGAGGTGACGCTCAAGCTCCTCGCAGAAGCACACATGTAGCATAGTCCCACAGAGCCTGCACGGCCCACGACTAAGGCCTTGATGATCCAGCGCTGCCATTGGATGCAGGGTGAGTCGGACGCGGACACTGAGGAGCATGTCAGGGCCCTGCCCGGCAAGTTTGCCAGCATGGTCGCGGCCCTGCGGTGAGTGAACACGCGCAAGTGCGGGCCTGTGGTGCAGGATCCCGCTGTCGTCAGAGTCTGCTATTGGCTGGCCGTTGTCCGATGAGGGGCTGGTGTGCATGCACGCGCGCGGACCTGCCTCACGGGCAGCGACTTGAGCAAGCTGCATTTCACGCTCCTGCATGCGGCTGCAAGCGCCTGCCGCAAGCAGCACTGCGGCACGCAGGCTGGCCTGTGCAGCGCGAGCATGCGCGAGCTCACCCGCAGCTCCGCCGTTGAGCGCCGACACAACCAGCCACTCGCGCCTGCCCCGCAGGGCGCGGCTGGGCGCAGCGCAGCTGCCGGTGGTGCAGGTCGCCATCACCTGCCGCAGCGCGGCCGTGGCGCCGCTGGCCGAGGCCGTGCGCCGGGCGCAGCTCGCGCTGCGGCTGCCGCTGCTGCAGACCGTCGACGCGGAGGGCCTGCCGCTGCAGGCGCGCCTGTCCCCTGCCCCTGTAGGAGCTGGGCCCTCCCGCTCAGGCTGCAGGGCTTGCCGCAGGGCTTGCCGCAGGGCTTGCCGCAGGGCTTGCCGCAGAGCTTGCCGCAGGGCTTGAGGCGCCAGCTGCAGCAGCCCATGCGTGTGCTCTCGCTGCTCCTGCCCGGAATGCCCAGTCGCAATGCCACGGGCTCCTGACCGGGCCCGTGCCCGGCATGGCAGGCTGATGGCCTGCACCTTACGACGGTGGCGCAGGCGCAGCTGGGCGCCCGGCTGGGCGACGCCGCCATGTGCTTGGCTGCAGCGCCCGCGACGGGCGTGCCAGAGGCCGGCGCAGCGCAATGCCCGGCCCGGGTTTGACCAGACGCGCGAGCAAGGACCAGCAACCAGCCCGGTGTTGTAGGGGCCTGCGCAACGTCGCTCTAGCGGTGCATGCATGCTGGACGCACCTGCATACGGCGCACATGGTCGACTGACAGCCTGGCGGCTTGCAGGGTCACTGTCTGTCATGCTGTACGCATTGCCCAGCATGTTGTTGCCTGTCAGTATTGCAACGGATCTGAACACCGTGTTCGGAACACGCATGTTCTCGACACTGGCCGTCTTCTGGGCGGTGCCCTTCCTGGCAGGCATGCTATGGACTGTCTCTCGGAAGGGGCGCAACGCTTGCAAAGGAGGCCGCGGCTTCGTGTGGCACACTGCGCATGGATGCTGGACAGCCGGAATGCGCGCATGCAGATGGATTTAGGGTAGGTTAGGGCGTGCTACACGGTGGAAACAGCCGGTGGCGCAAGCTGCACCAAGCAACCGGCGCGCCTAGAAGGGCTCGACTAGTGCCGGGGCAATGCTGCCCAGGACGACAGGCTGCATGCGACACCTGGCCCTGCGGGAAAACGTGGGCGCAGGTTGCCGCAAACGGGGACCCTTAGGGCGCCTGCAGCCGGCGGACTGCCGGGGCGGGCATCGCAAAACTGTCCGGCGGCCGCAAAACCGCCCGCGCGGGGCCCCGCCCTCCCACCCTGACGATGGCGTGGCCGGGGCCGCGCAGGCACAGCCGCAAAACGTGCCGCACGCGTTGGAAACCAAAACAAGCACCGGCGCGCCGCTCGATCACAAAATCACTGTCCCAGGGCCTGCACCCCCGCCCCAGGCCTTATAGTCAACGCGGCTGTCAAGTCAGGGGTACGCGGGGCGTCAGCAGTGACCTATCTGCGCATGCGCCCCGAAGCTACCCCAAACCTCCCCAACCCCCGCTGCACTATGCACAGGTGCCGCTCGCTGCACAGCGCCATGGAGGCCAAGTCGCACGCAGCCACAGCCTGCACTCACCCCCTTCCGAGCCCGTGCCAGCCAGGCGGCGCAGCGCTAGTCAGCGGCGAAAGCATTCTGAGTATGCCAGCCCGTGGCCGAGGCCACTCTGCAGCATGGCTGATTCAGCCCCCGCTTTAAAGCCTCGCGAGCGCATTGCAGGGACCCAACGCCCGAAGCAGCCCTCCGCTGCGCCAGGGCCGGGCGGTATGCCTTGCAGGCCGCCAAGCCCGCGCCCCCTAACAGAAAGTGCTGACGGCCAGCCGCGCGACAGCGAGCGTGCCCGGCAGCGTGCCCCGCGCCGGGCACCCTCAAAGACTCCGAATCCATTCATTGCCAAACATGCGCCCCCCTGCCACAGCAGGGGCAGCATCCGTTGTGTGCAGCCGGACCCCAACAGCCAGCCCTGGTGACCGCGGCACTCAGCGCCAGACGGCCCCGACATCCAACCGCAGACATGGCAGGGCGCCCTAGTGGCGGCCAGGCCGAACCGCCGCCTGCTGGGCCAGCATGCGCGTTGGGCGCTAATCTTGACACAGGCGCTAACTAACTAGACACTAGGCGGAGACCCCTGGCGTACGAGCCCGGCCCCTTCCCTGCGACCGCACACAGGCTGTACGCCTGCAGAGGAAACCAAGCAACAGCGCGCGCCGGCCGCTATTCCCCTCCCCGTCCTACCCGGCGGAAGCTGAATCTAGTAAACCTCCAGCCTCTCTGGCGCAAGAGCCCCCCGACCATTGTCACTGTGACGTGCACCGCCCCTCGAGCGCTGCGCCTGCCCCGCCGCACCCCTGTCCAGAAGCGCGGCAGGTTTCAACAGACCCTCTCTTGCTCGCAGCCCCCGGGAAAACTTTGGGCGCTCCGAGCACTGCAGGCATGGCTGCCCACCAGACACCTGACCAAGGCCGCGGCCTTGGAGGCGGTCAATTCTGCGATGGCACTGGCACTCCCTGCGCCGGGCTCCGCCTGCGCGGCCGCTCCAGGGCATGCAGGACCGCCCGCCGGCCAGCCGCACCACCGCCGGCGCGCCTGGGCGCCGCGAGCGCTCCCGGCGCCGCCAGCAAAGCCGCCGGCGCCTTTTTGCGGCGCGCGCCCGGGGGCGCGCGCGGCGCGCGCGCGTCAGATGCCGAACATGCGCGACAGCTTCTCGTAGACGATGGGCGGCAGCGAGGCCACCGCGCGTTCCCAGCGCCCGGCGCTCACCAGGTTCGCCTTGTACAGGTGCAGCAGCTGCGTGAGCTCGTTCAGCAGGCCCTCGCAGCGGATGTGGCGCCAGGACGCGAGCGCCTCGCACAGCGCGGTCCACGCGTCCAGCGCCGCCTCCGGGTTGAGCCGCAACAGCGCCGCCAGGCCCAGGAACGCGTGCTCCTGCGCCGGGCCCGCCCCGCTCTTGCGCAGTTCAGGCAGGCATTGGCGGCCGCGCGTCCCCCGCAAGGAGAACCAGGCTGCGAGTGCGCCGCACACCGCGGCGCACCCCGGGGCGGCCGCGTACTCTGACCCTGGCAGCGCCGCCACACCCGGGCGCACGCGCCCTGACGCCCGGAGCGCACTGTGCAAAGCCCCACTGTGCGCAGACCCTCTGCATGCGCACTTACGTACGCAGGGAGCACATCCGCGCACCCCACCAGGGCAGCGTTCGCCGCCCATGTAGGAAGCGCGTTGCATCAGCTCCACATGTGCCCAACACGTGCTGACACGCCACACTGCATGACACCCGGACAATGGCTTTTATCTGTCCCCGGCGTCTAGACACCCGCCTGCGCTCCCCCAGGCCTGAAAACTCTCCAATACCCCTGCCCGGCCCACCTTCTCAACGTCGTCGCGGATGGAGCGCAGCGCCGCGCTCCACGCGCCGCAGAAGTGGCCCAGGTGCGGCGCCAGCGCGCCCGGGCAGATCCACGCCACGCGGCCCAGCGTGATCGCACTGCGCGCGCCGCGCGCGCATCAGCGCCCGCGCATGCGGCGCGCCGCTTCGGCAGGGCGGGGCAGCCATGGGTGTGGGATGGGCGCGGGCCACGGGCTGGGCCTGAGCGGCGCGTGCGCCGCGGCCGCGCCCGGGCGCTGCAGGGGCGCCCGCGGCGCAGCGCCGCGCCGGGTGGCGCCACAGTGCACCACGCCAGCGGCACCCGCCCAACGCCAGGCGCGCAGCACAGCACACACCAGGCAGGCAGCGTCCGGAGGGGCCGCGCCGAGGCATAAAAGCCCGCCCGCCCTATGCAGGCATGGGGCGGGGCGCTGCGCGCGCAAGCGCGCACCTGTTCTCGATGATGGACCGCGGCATGCTGCCCAGCGGCGCGGACAGCACGGGCACCAGGCGCTCCACGACCGCCAGCGCGTACGGCGCCAGCTCCTCCGGCTGCGACTTGACCGCGATCTCGCCTGCGCGCGGCAGCGCGCCCGTGCGCTCGGGCTCCAGGTCGACCGCGCGCCGCGCGCGCCGCGCCGCCACACCTGGCAGCCACCTCATCTGGCAGCCACCTCAGCGTCCCTGGACCAACGCCGGATCGTACAACGCAACCAACTCTGTATAGGTGTACCGGCGCGTGTTGGGCTGTGTCCTCGCTATGGCGCGCGGCGCGGCGCCGGCAGCCTCCCGAGCGAGGCGGGCGGGCCGCACCCAGCGCCCAGCACGCGTTGTTGCACGCGGACATGGTGTCCTGGCGGATCATGGCCGGCTGCAGCGAGGCCGTGCCCAGCGCAACCAGATCGCCCGCGATCGGCGCCAGGTGCGCATGGCAGACCTTGGACAGGTCACCCACGAGCGCAAACGCGCTCTGCCGCACGTCCGCGCTCGGGTCCTGCGCGGCGCGCGCAGATGCGGTTGGGTTTAGGCTTTGCAGGCATCAGGGCGGCGCTGCTGGGAGGCCAGCATGCAGCAGGTCTTCGGCCCACTCAGGTCCTGCGCGGCGCGCGCGCGCGCGCGCGCTCAGGCGCGCGGCCGCCGCGGCGGGCGCCGGAGCGTCCCAGAGTTGCTGGGGAGCCGGCGCAGTCCCTGCGCCGGCCGCCGGGGCGGCGGTTCCCCGCCGCCCGGGCGGGGGGACCGGGCGGTCTCCCGCCCGGGGTATCCGGCGCGGCCGCCTGTGCGTGCGCATCAGAGCACTCTGACCCGGGCCGTCCCAAAGTTGCGAGCATGCGCCCGTCGTCACCTAGGCGCGGCGGCCTGACACGCCCCGCGTCTGGGAAGCCGGATATTCGGCGAGACAGCCCGCTGGCCTGGGTGCCGCCGCGCCGGGCGCAACAACGCCTCGCCGCCTCGCAGCGTGGCCCTGGCTGACGCTCTGCACAGGAAGGCCCGGGGGGGAGTGGCGCGCGGCTGCGCGGCGCGCGCCTGGCAGCACTGCAGCAGCAGCGGGCGCAGCAGCGAGCGCGCCACCAGCGCCTCCATGCCCGGGCCCAGGCCCTCCGCCAGGCCGCTGACCAGGTCCAGCGCGCAGATGATGAACTCGCGCTCCGGCTCAAATGGCGCTGCCTGGCCCGCCGCCACCGCCTCCCGCGCCTGCGCCCGCGCCCGCCGCCCTCAGCAGCCCTGTCTGGGCGCCACCAGGGGCTGCCCGCTCCGCTGGCGCGACGCCCGCGCGGCCGCGCCGCCCGTTGAAGTCCCGCTAAATGCTGCGCGGGCTGCCTGCCCGCGTGCCCCAATGGCTTTCCTGGCACAGACGCAGCGCCTCGCGACTGAGGGCTTCTGGCTCGTCGCTGGCGCTCACGCGGCCTGCTGCAATCGCGACCACGGCAGTGCCTTGATCCACCGCATGTCAGAACATTCGAACCTGTTGTCAGCAGACAACTCCAGGTGCACCTTGCGACCAGACAGATAGCGCGCATGGTGACGCATTTTTGTTGCTGTGGTGCCGCTACTGACACACCACGTGATGAGGCCTGCTGGGTGAGGGGGCAGACCTGCAGCTGCATGGCGACGATGCGCATGCAGCGCTCGTACATCGCCTCAGCGTAGGGCTCGAATGCGGGGCCTGCGCGGCAGCGGCACGGGCAGTGGGCGCGGGCGGCAGCAGCCCGCACGTGCACAACGCCGCGGCCCTGTCAGCCATGCGTGGCAGAGCGCGGCCAGCATGCAGCCCGGCTTGCAGGCTCCAGGCAGACCGACTGACACTCTTCGATCGCTCGAAAGACACTGCAGCTCGGAGAGGGAGTTCGGCAGCTACGCAAGCGGCAGCACGCGCGGAGCAGGGCACGCCGCCGGAGTCCTACCTAGGTCATATACCCTAAACCTATACCGTAACCCGGGCGCGCCGCGCACCCAGCGCCTGCGCGAGCGAGGTGAGGCACTCCAGCAGCGGCAGCAGCTCGCGGTCGGTGTCGCCCAGCGCCTGCCACTTGAGCACCAGCGGCGGCATGATCGCGCGCAGCGCGGCCGGCTGCGCGCCCGCCGCCGGCAGGTCAGCGCTCCCCGCACGCGCTTCCTTTGAAAGCTTCAAAAATTCTGCCCATGCACTTGTTTGCAATCATGCGCTCGTGAGTCCGAGCGGGCGGCCCTGCAGCCCGCTTGCACGCACGCGCGCGTTGGCCGGCGCGCGCGCAGCGCCCACAGGCGGGTGCGGGGAGCGGTTCGAACAGCGCGCGCAGGCTGCGCCAGCGGCGCACAGCGCGGCGCTGGCTAGAGGGCGCAGCATGGCTGGCAACCCTGCAGCCGCTCACGGAGTCTGGTGATACACACACAGCGCCGCCTGCCAGGGACCCCGGCCAAGTCAGGTCTGACCGCCCTGGCGACCGCTCTGGCGACCGCCCTGGCGGGCATGGAGAGCGACAGGCCGTACAGCCTCCGAGCGGCACGAGGCCGACCCAGGGCACACACACAGCTCCTAATCCCCCTACCCCACGACCCTACCCAAGAAATGCGAACGCGCGCGCGCGGCCGCGCCTCTGCTAGCGCCGGCCCGACCGCGTCGGCGAGCGTGGAGAGCGAGTCGTAGAGCAGGCGCAGGTTGCGCCGGCTGTACGCCGGCACCGCGCCGGCCAGCGTGTCCAGGATGGCCGGCAGGCGCGGCGCCAGCAGCCCGCCCGCCGCCTCCTCCAGCGTCGCCAGCGCGCTGCAGGCCGCCTCCTGCACCTGCCAGTTGCGGTCGCGCACGCGGCCCAGCAGGCCCTGCGCGGCGCAGCGCGCGCCCGGGCTTAGGCGCGGCCGCGCTGCACCGCTTGTTGACATGCACGCGCGACTCTGCGCCACCGCAAGCTGTTTGCTGACCAACGCGGCCGCGCCCCGCAGTGGGCTTGCCCCTGTCACCAAAGCAGTGCACCGCAGGCAGCAGGCGGGCGTGCTCACCCTAATTAAATACCTGCACAGCTACTGTGCGTGTCAAACCGCGACTCACTTAAGCTACAGCTGCGCATGGTGGGTGGGCCGGGGCGCCGGGCGCGCACCGCGAGCACGGAGTCGAATTGCGCGACGCCGACCGCGCCCGCCTCGCGCGCGGCCTGCACCAGCCAGCGCGCGTAGCGGCTGAGCGACCAGCACGTGATGCTGCGCACCAGCGGCCGCGCGTCGGCCAGCTTGGGCAGCAGCACCGACACCATCTCGGCCAGGTGTGTCAGCAGCCCGGCCGCGCAGCCCTCGCTGATCGCGCCCAGCGCCAGGATCGCGCTCTCGCGCGCGCGCCAGTCGTCCTCGCGCAGCCGCTCGTTAATGACCGGCAGCGTGATCGGCAGCAGCTCGTCCGCAAAGACGGTCGCGAGCACGTCCAGGCCGGCCGCGGAGCACTTGCGCAGGTTCCAGCGGCTGACCTCCTCGCCATCGTCGTCGTCCTCGTCGTCCTCGCCGCGCCCGCCGCTGCTGCGCGCGCCGGGGCCGCACCCCGTTGACAAAATGGAAAGCCCTTGTGCAGCCAAGATATCATGCCATGCCAACCTGAACCCGCCGTTGCGTTAGCGGGCACCCGCATGCCGCGCCGCTCGCCGGCCCGGCTGAGAATCAGCCTCACAGCACACCGAGTTCCCAGCCGCCGTCGCTTTCACAGTCCTCAAGCGCCCCGGCGGGCCATGCTCGCGCGACCTGCATGCCTTCGCACGGGCATGGTAGGGTTCACCAAAAACCCCTTGGCTGCGGCGCAACTGCGCAGCTGCCAGCGGCAGCCGAACCGCCGGCTCATGCGCCGCGCAGCACGACACGCTTGCCAGGGGGCGCTGCAGCCGAGAGCGGAGCGCGCGCGGCCTGCCACCGCGCAAGCGGGGGGCGCGGCGCCTGCCGGGCCGTGTGCGCTGGGCCGCACCGCGCGTGAAAGGGCTTGAGGTCCTTGTCGCTCGGGTCCACGCCCACGACCAGGCCCACCGCAGCCGCCGCGCCAGCCGCCGCCGCCAGCTCCTCCTCCGCGCTCTCCGCCGCCACCACCTGCGCGCCGGCGGGGCGGGCAGCTCAGAATACCCTAAGCCCTAGAACTACCCTATCCTGGCTACCTCACCGCCTGCGCGCGGCGCCGCCCCCCACCAGTCCTGCAGCGGCACTGGCTCCCCTGCACGCCGCTGCTGGGCCGCCTCCGCCGGCCGCACGCGGCGCTGGGTGCCTGCATGTGATGGAGGAGAGCAGTGACCCAGGCCCTGCGCCGCGAGCGCAGCCGGGCGCGGCGGCCCTAACCCTACCCCGCGCGGCCGCACCTCCTCGTCGAACTCGCCATACATCATGTTCCGCATCAGCGCCGGCACCAGCCGCGGCAGGTACGGCCGCAGCACCTCCGGCTCCACGCTCGCCTCGCAGAACGCGCTCCAGAACTCGCACGACTCCAGCGCGACGCCCTCGTCGCTCTCCTGCGCCGCCACGCGGGCTGAGGCCGTACCGTCGCGCGGGTCTCCGTCTGACACAGCACCGCAATGCAAGTACAGCTTGCAGCGACACTCAGCGCCGCAACCTCCGGCTCTGCCATATACTGCAACATGGCACCAGCCCTGTCACTGCTTTGCCCTACCTCGTCTGGGAGGCTCATAGCAGGTATCGCTCACAACTAAACAAAGACCACAGGCACTGCCGTGCAGCACAATGGCGACGCGCGGCCAGTGAGCCCCGGCCCGGCCTTCACTCGCCTGTGCCGCTGCTCAACAAAAGCAACCAAATGCCGGCCGGCGCGCGCCAACAGACAAGCACGCCAGCTCCTAGCACCCCTGCTGTGGGCTACGCCATGCAGGGGCGCGCCTGCATAGAGCGCAGCATGTATTCTATGATGTCCGGCAGGTGCGGCGCGAGCCGCTCCGGCTGCAGGTGCAGCAGCTGCACCAGGCCCGTGCACACGCCCTTGCGCGCCGCGCTGCTCGGGTCGTGCGCCAGCTTAAACAGGCCCGTCATGTACCTGCGCCCGGCGCACGCGACTTTGCGCCGCAGGCTATTGTGCGTGTTATGTGCGTGTTACTTCGGCTGGCCATGGCCTCCGAGCGGGCGCAGCGCAGCCGCGCCAAGCAGGTGCTGGCGAAAGCGCTCAGCGGCTACTGCCAGTCTGTTCGCCGGGCTCAGGCGGGCCGGGGCGCCAGGAGCGAGGTCGCGCGGCGCGCGTGCGCGCGGGCGCTCTGCAGCTACACCGCTGCGCTCTTCAAGCACTGGGCCACCAGGGACGCAGGGCGAGCAGCCGCAGACGCCGGGCGCCTCTGTCGGGCTGCCCTTCTTTGGGCCTCCACACAGTCCCAACGTACTCTTGCGTATGAGCTTGTCGGACATATGACGCACACACAAAGTGGCAGCACGCCGCGAGGAGCTGCGCAGGCGAGTGAGCAAGCGCGGGCGCGGCGCCGGGCGCGCGCACGTGGCCATGTTGTCGGCGAGCGCCTGCGGCATGCCGCCCGCCAGCAGGTTCAGGATGGCGACCGCCGCGCACTTGGCGTCCTCCACCGGGCTGCCGAACAGCGCGAGCAGGCGCGGCACGAGCGCGTCGCTGGGCCGCTCCGCCTTGGGCCCCAGCGGCACCTCCGCCTCCAGCTGCCCGGGCGCCTCCTCGCAGACCTGCGCGCCGCGCCGCGCGCCCCGTGGGGTCAGGGTCGCGTCATATATAGTCCGTAACATCGATTATCATCCGCCTTGGCGCCCAGCGGCACCTCCGCCTCCAGCTGCCCGGGCGCCGCCTCGCAGACCTGCGCGCCGCGCCGCGCGCCCCGTGGGGTCAGGGTCGCGTCATATATAGTCCGTAACATCAATTATCATCCGCCTTGGCGCCCAGCGGCACCTCCGCCTCCAGCTGCCCGGGCGCCGCCTCGCAGACCTGCGCGCCGCGCCGCGCGCCCCGTCACGCCGGCGGCCCCTGGCGCCTGGCGCCGCGCGCCGGCCTGTGGAGCCGCGCGGCTGGTCGCGACTGCACGGTGGCTGCAGGCGCCCGGCGGCGACAGAACAGGCGCCCGGCGCCGCCTGGCAGGCCAGACAGCCGCCCCCGCCCCCTGCAGGCCGGACGCGGGCGCGCCGGCGGCGCCGCAAGGCGCCGCACCTTGTACAGCGCGTCGAGCGCGCCCTCCAGCGCGGCCGCATCGCTGCTCTCCAGGCATTGCACCAGCCGCACGAGCAGCTCCGGCCAGGCCGCCAGGCCGCCGGCGACCACGATGACCGCGATGTTGGTCCCGACCACGTGCCGCAGCGCCTTGCTGGGGTTGCCAAGCGCATGCAGCAGCGCCAGCTGCGCCGCCGCACACTCCCGCTTTGGGCCCCATTCCGCAGCCGCGCCGCCGCCGCCGGCTTCGCGGCAGCCTCCGGGCCGCGCGCACGCCGAGCATCGCCAGGCAGCACTGTATAACGCTGTACGCGCGGGTAACTGTCCGCGCACATGCCGGAGCCGCAGGCCCGCTGCGCACCTTGATGTAGCGGCGGTACTCATCGGTGGTGGTTGCGTAATTCTCCTTAACATTGTTTTTCAGCAGCAGGCCGGCGCTCTGCCGCACCTGCGCGCGCGCCGCGCCGCCCCGGCGTCGCGCCCGGCTCCTGTGGCAGGGCTGGCGCAGGGCGGCAGGCGCCCGCAAGCAGCGCGGCGCTGGGCAGGGAGGCCGAGCAGCGGGCGTGCTGCCGCCGCAGGCGCGCCGGCGCACCTCCACGGGCAAGCTGTCGCCCTGCGAGATGATGAACGCCAGGTAGTTGTTGAAGTCCGGGAACTTTTTGCACTGCTCGAGCTGGCCGAGGATCTGCGCGGCGCGCGCGGCCGCGCCATCAGGCGGGCGGCCCTTGCATCACCCGCGCGGCGGCACCCGCGGCGGTTGCGCTGGTCGCGCCCGCACGAGCGGCTCCAGCGCAGGGGTGAACACAGCCGGCAGCGGCGCGCAGAGCGCCGCACGCAGGTCGCCGGGCGCCGCCGGGTCCCGGCCGGCAACTAGCAACGCAGCGCCCGCACGCCCGCCGGCGGGAGGGGCGCGGGGCGCTGGGCGCTGTGCCGCAGGCGGGGGGGGGGGGGGGGGGGGGGGGGCGGGGCCCCGGGGGGGTGGGGGGGGGGGGGCGCCGGAGACCC
>JAABUU010000269.1_pt1 | contig 127311 bp, 221 predicted proteins | sample 5559301 | NCBI WGS metagenome assembly JAABUU01 (sample SAMN10711884, study PRJNA513360) | rock metagenome | isolation source: Antarctica rocks | place: Antarctica: Victoria Land, Richard Nunatak white | reverse complement strand
TGCCGCCTCTACCACCCCCCCCCCCCCCCCCCCCCCCCCTCCCCCCGGGCTTGTCTGAGCGAGGGTGTGGGCGGCGCGCCTGCAGCGCCAGAAGCGCGGGCGTCATCTGCGCCTGCACCAGCAGCGGCCGTGCGTCCAGCCGCGCGGCGCCCTGCAGCAGCTTCCGAGCGTCCGCCGTGCGCTGCTGCACGGCCCACGACGCCGGCTCCGCGCGGCGCGGCCGCGCCATCGCGCCCCGCCGCGCCGTGCAGGGGCTACGGCGTTCGGCGCATCACCGCAGCGCGCCGGACAGGGCCGCCTGACTCTGCTGGCCTGTCCCGGGCGCTCCGTGCGGTGCGCGCTCAATTGAGCTTGCGCGGGGCCTCGGCGACCACGCTGCCAGTGGCGCCTCGGTAGTAGTGGAACACCTGCAAACACATATGCTGCTTGGTGGGCCAGGCAAGCAGAGCTCGAGCACTGGACTGGGCAAGCGCTTCCAGGCGTGCGAGCATGCCTGGCGTGGCAGGATGTAAAGGAGCACCACAGCTATGAGAACCACAAGGATTACGTCGGTGGGCTGAAGCGCTTGCGCGACAGCCTCTGCCTCCGCCATCTCTGAGTCAATGCCTGCGCGCATTCGGCATGCCAACTGACCCATGACGTTCAAGCAGTCACTCCGTCATTCTAGCTCGGTGGAAGCTCAGCGAATCTAATTGTGAAGCACAACAGCATACAAAGCAGCTCTAAGGAGCACTGCAACCAGACGAAGTGTGCTTTTCCAATCAAGCACACTTCTTCAGCAGACGTCAACCAGTGCTGCTGAGCACCAGGTTCTGGAGCACCTGGCTCCGCACTTGACCTGCAAAAGGAACCGTGTGTAGGTCTGAGCTGCGAAGTAGACTTGGACGTAAAGGGGAGGCACGAGGTTGTCGAGTAAGACCAACACAGTGTCTCTGTAGTATGCTGCACCTGTGGGACACTCGCTGGGGGGCACTCGCTGATCGGCAATCTTGTGACAGGGAGGGACCCTAGCATGCCTGGCGTTTGGTTTCTTGTGCGACAGCTCTCGGTCTGAGGAGACACAGGTTTCCACCCATCCCAGGCTGCCTGCTCCGCCGTGGCTGGTGTAACTCACGTTTGCAGGCTAGAAGCTTTGCCATGCTGATGCGCAGCAGCGGGTGCACAGAATGTCCATTGCGGCACTGCAGCCCAGGTGGCCCCCGGGACACAGCCAGCTGACCAAAAATGCGCGCCTGCCGCGAAAGCCGTGTGTGACAAACCTGTGCGTGCGCGCAGGCACGTTTTCGGCTGCCGCGGCGACGTGCGCGACAACATCCATGCGCTCGATGACGCGACGCTCCTGTACCCGGCCGGGCACAATGTGGTGCTGCTCAACACGGAGACGCGCGGGCAGCAGCTCATCCCCGGTTCGGCCGAGACGGAGGCGATCACCGCGCTCGCGGTCTCGCCCAGCCGCAAGTACCTCGCCGTCGCGGAGCGCGCCGAGCGCGGCATGGTCACCGTGTACGACCTGCGCACGCTCAAGCGGCGCAAGGTCCTGATCTCGACCGAGGCCGGCAGCAAGGCGAGCGCAGCGCCCCGGCCGGCGCCGCTCTCCCGCAGCCACGGGCCCGGATGAGCAGCGCGCGGCGCCGGGGCGGCGTGGGCGCCGCCAGGGGCGCCGCCGCGGAGGGCGGTCAAACCCGAGCATGACGCACTCGCTGCACGCACGGCAGTATGTGTTGCTCGCATGAGCGCATGGCAGTTGTAGTCGCTGGAGTGTGCTGCGACCTGTGTCGCATACCAGTTACCTCACAGACGGCGCGCGCGGGCGCTATGCTCCAATCATGACCGCGCTGGCGGGCCGGCCGCGCAGGACGTGGCGTGCCTGGCGTTCAGCCCGGACGGCCGCCTGCTGGCGGCGCAGGGCGGGCCGCCCGAGTGGGTCCTGGTCGCCTGGAACTGGGAGAAGTCCAAGGCGGCCGGCGTGGTGCGCACCTGCAGCGCGGCCGGCGCGCCCGTGCACCAGGCGCGCCCGCGGCGCGCGCCAGCGCGACCGCTGCTCAGTCACGGCTCTGCGCATAAGCATGCCGGGCACGCCTGCCTGCTGTTGTGCGCTGCCGGCGGCCTGTTCTCTATGCACAGCGTGTTTATGGGTACCCGCAAACCAAGGAAGGCGCCACTACCACCTCAGGTGCCCGGGAGCTAGGTGCCGGAGAGCAAGCTAAAGCGCAGTGGCACCTGACAGCAGCCCTGCAACCAAACCAGGCGCAGGCTGCCAGCTGGGAGCCCTTGAGCGGGGGGTCCTGTCAAGCACAGCGCTGGCCGTGCACGCAGGTGCTGTTCAACCCGGTAATGGCGGCCGACGGCGCGTGCACGGTGAGCGTGGTCGGGAGCGGCACATTCCGGCTGCTGCGCGCGGGCGAGGGCGCGCTCAAGCCGGCGCCCTGCGCGCTGGCCAAGCGCGAGCCGCAGAACTACACCGCGCACGCCTGGCTGACCGACAGTGCGCGCCCGCCCGGCGCTGTCGCCTCCAGGCGGCCCGCCTGTGCGAGCAGGGGGCCAGCTCCGGCCAGGAGCGGTGGTCGACAGCCTTGGTCCACCGCCTCTGCCGGACCATGCGCATAGTACACACAGTTTTTCTGGCGAGGCTGCATGCAGGCTTTCTGTTAGGTGTGAACAGGGTAGCCTGCAACACCACACACGCGGCGAGCGCATGCAGGCTTTTGCTGCATCGTCCAGCCTGCCTGGACAGCAGGTAAAACGGTGTTGCAAAACAAACACCCTGCAGCGCTGCGCCTGCGCAGGCGAGCGCGAGCGCCTGGTGGCCGGCACCGAGCGCGGCGACCTGCTCATCGTGGAGGCGGGCGACCTGCGGCAGGGCGCTGCCCTTCGAGGGCGCGCCGGCCATCGACGCGATCCTGGCGACGCCCAAGGTGCCCCACCCGCGGCGTGCCATGCATGCGCTGACGGGTCCTGCAACGCACTGTCCATGGCTTGAATCCTTGTCTTCTTTGACATACGCCCCTGCATGCCTCCCGCTCTGCCTCCTGATCCGAGCCGGACTGCCCGCGGGGCAGCTCCAACGGACCATGTCTGTACTGCTTGTGAACTAGGAGGCGCATGCTGCTGCTGCACAGCGGGCGCTGTTCCAGAAGGATCTTGCCCTGCCTGGCAGCACTGCAGATGCCGCGCGCGCGCGGCGCTGCAGCCGCGGGGCGCGCACGCGCCAGGGCTTTGCAGTGGCGGCCGCGGACGGCGCGGTGTCGCTGTTCGAGAAGGACGCGGACGAGGCGCGGCTGTACCGCTGCGCGCGCCGGCTGCCGCTGGACGCGTGCGGCGACGCGCTGGGCCTGGGCCACGGCGGCGGCTGGCCGCGCGTGCGGTCGCTGGCGCTGTCGGCGGCCGAGGACGCGCTGCTGCTCGCGCTGGCCAGCTGCCAGCTGCTCAGCCTCAACCTGGGCGCGGCCGAGCTGGCCAAGGCGCGCGCGGCCCGGCTCCGGGGCCCGCGCATTCCTGGCTGTGCGTCGCCGGCAGGGCAGCGGGTCGGGGACAATGGGCATGCCCGCGTGGAGCCCGCCACGGCGCCCCTGCATCGCCCGGCCCTGGCTCGTGGGCAGGACATGGCTCACAGAGCGCCCGAGCGGCTCGGCAGAGCCGAGCGCTGAGCGGGCGCCGCGCGCGGCCGCAGGCGGACGAGTATGTGTATGCGGCCGTGCCGCACGCCTTCCACGCGGCCGAGGCGACCGGCGTGGCCACCTGCATGCGCAAGCCGCTGGTGGCCACCTGCTCGCTGGACCGCACGCTGCGGCTGTGGAACTACCAAGACTGGTGCGCGCCACCGCTCGGAGCGCCGGCCTGGCCCGCCGTCCCTCCCGCGCGGCGACGTGCCTGACCCAGGACGCACAGCAAGCTTGCAGGTCACAGACTGTGACATGCTGCAGCTCAGCAGCATGGGAGGCGGACAGGCTTGACCATTGGCGTGGCCGACCTGGGAGGCAATGGGTGAGACCCTTCTAGCCCAATGTCCCTGTGCAGGATTTACAATACTACGCACATCAGCCTGCATGCCCCTGCGTTGGATGTTTTGACAAGCGCTGTGTCTCTGCACTGTCGGCTTCTCATCACAGAGGAGGGCAGCAGGCGGATGCCTGCGCATAGCTCGGCACAGCGTGGTGCCTGGCATGTTGATGTGCGCGCCACGGGCACACCACTGGTGTAGCGGCGCAGGTCGCTGGAGCTGTCCAAGGCGTTCTTCGAGGAGCCGCTGAGCGTGGCGCTGCACCCCAGCGCGCACAGCGTGCTGGTCGGCTTCGTGGACAAGCTGCGCCTGTTCACCGTGCTGCTGGACGATCTCAAGTGCGCCTCACTGAGATCATGCGTTTTTTTTGTGTTTCACTTGCATGCATGGTGCAAGGCTCCAGTATTTCCCTATGGATAGGCTTTCAAGGGGGGGCAAAACGGATATATGTGTTCGTGGCGTGTGCGTTGTAAGCTACAGGCATGGTCTGTGACACCTGTGCGGTCAACCGGGCTCCACAGCGCTATAACATGGTGCCGGCCGGCAGGCTGCTCAAGGAGCTGGGCATCAAGGCGTGCGCCGAGTGCTGCTTCAGCACGGGCGGGCACCTGTTCGCGGCCGCCAACGGCGCCACCATCGCCGTCTTCAACGCGTACACCTGCGAGAATGTCGGCAACCTGCGGCGCGCGCCCCCCGCCCCACCCGACTCCTTGGGATGGCTGAGTCAGGTTTATGGTTAGGGTTGCAGGGTAGGGTCGGACACACAGCCGCGTTCGGTGGCTGTGCCCATGCATGACGGGCGCGCGCCGCGCGGGCAGGGGCCACAACGGGAAGGTGCGCAGCATCGTCTGGTCGCCCGACGACAGCCGGCTGGTGAGCGCGGGCGCGGATGGGGCGGTGTACGAGTGGGCGCTGGCGGGCTTCAAGCGCGAGCGGGAGAGCGTGATCAAGGCGCGCGCGCGCATGCTGCCAGTGCACCTGCGGCATGCTGTTGTTGCGAGGGCGAGGGTCCTGGCGCCCGCCGCCCTGCTGACATACAAGTGACATGCCCCGGTCAGCAAGCCATATTTGACGTTTAAAAACATACCGCGGTGTATCAACCGCGTTTTATATACGGTATAAATATTTGAGGGGGAAGCGCGCGATGCGACTGGTGCCACACTCCTGGGTGACTGGTCGCAGCAACGCACTCAGGGCAGCCATAGGCAGACAAGGAGCTGCCCCGCGTGCAGGGCTGCCAGTACAGCTGCGTGGTGGCCACGCCGGAGCGCGCGATGTTCGTGGCAGGCTCGGACCGCAAGGTCAAGGAGCTGGAGGACTCTGAAAGCGCGGGCATACAGATCCTGCGCGAGGTGGAGACCGGCTGCGTCATCACCCAGCTCGCCATCGCAGCAGGTGCCAAGCCGCGCACCGGCCACATGATGTCGAGAGATGGCAATGCTCTTGGCAGGTTGCTGGACAGATCAGATTCGTATGTTAACGTATGTTAACAACCGGCATTACTACATGTGGCTTGCTCAAGCGTGGAAGGGGTCCGGCTGGGAGCACTGCATGCTCAGCAGGCAGGCCCACAAGGACATCACATACCAGCAAGCGCACTAAACATGCATGCTGCGGCACAGGCACCGCTGCAAATGTTGCACAGTAACCAGCAGTGCGGCATGCTGGCGTCGCGCTTGTCGTGGGCATGCGGCCACAGCCGGCGCGCGCGCGGCGGCGCAGGCGGCCGCTGCCTGTTCATGGGCACCGACGGCGGCGCGCTGCGCGCGTACAAGCTGCCGCTGGGGCCGGGCTTCCAGGAGGCGCGCTGCGCCGCGGGCGCGGTCAGCCGCATGCGCCTGGGCCACGAGGACGCGCAGCTGTTCGTCGCCTCCGCGGACGGCTCGCTGTTCGTGTTCGACGTGCGCGACCGCGACCCCGCGCGCGGCGCGGGCAAGCGGTGCGGCGCCGCGGCGCCCGCCGCTCGGCAGGCCGTCTGAGGGTCCATGCGTGCATGCTGTGGAGGTCTTGTAGTGGTGCATACCAACGTGTGTCTGTGAAGGCCAGCAGTGCTTAGCTGCAAGGGCCAAGGCATGGGTCAGCTGCGGCAGCATGCCGCGCCGTGCGCGCGCAGGGAGACCGGCGACAAGCTGGCGTACGCGGAGGAGGTGCTCGTGTCCAAGTCGGACCTGGAGGAGAACAAGCAGCGCATTGCCGAGCTGGACGCGCAGGTGCTGGCCGCGCGCGCGCGGCGCCGCGCTGCCGTGCAGCCCCCCGTATGCATGCTTCAGCGCACACCCCAACGCAATGATTTAATGAGATTAATGACGATCTTCATGAGCAGCAATGCATTTTGAGCAGCAGCGGCAATGTGGACTCTTGCCAAAAGGCAAGCAAACACTGCCGCGCGGGGGGCCGCAGGTCAAGGAGGTGGCGATGGAGAACGAGTACGCGCTGCGGCTGAAGGACGCGGCGACGGCCGAGCGCCTGCGCGAGCTGGCGGACCGCGGGGCCGCCGAGCGCGAGGCCGAGCGCGCGCGCGCGGACGCGCTGCTCGCCGAGAAGAATGAGGCCGAGCTGGAGTACGAGGACCAGCTGCGCCAGGCCGAGCAGCGACATCAGGCGGGGTCTGGATGCTCATGCGCTCCTCCTAATTTACGCTGAATACTGAATCGTTCTGCGCTGCCTCTACAAGCAGGACTTTGCACTTGTGTGTGTGCGTGAGCCATAGCGACAACGCTACAACAGGCAGCGCGCGCGCGCAGGCGGCAGCGGCCGCGCTGGAGGCGCAGCACCAGAAGGCGCTGGCGGCCGAGACGGAGCGCCTGGAGGGCGTGCTGCGCGACAAGGCCGAGCTGAACGCGCGCTGGGACGAGCAGAACCGCGCGCTGGTGGAGGGCCACGAGCGCGTCGTGCACGAGGTCACCACGGAGTTCGAGGGGAAGCTGGCGGTGCGCACCCACTGCTCGTCCCCGTCGCAACCTACTGCATCATGCTGCGTATGCACATGAGGCAGACGAATAGTGGCAACTTACTGCATCATGCTCTGTATGCATAGGAGGCAGACGGCAGTCCCGCAGAGATGCTCTATGTCAGCGAAGTTGCGTGCCAAGCAGGCTACCATGGAAGCCAATGCGAATGCAAATCCAGCAAAGGCTGCATGTTTACCTTGGCTGCTTGCAATGGCAAAGTGCCTGACCTGATGCACAGAACTGCACACATTCGCTGCATAGGAGGAGGTGGATGCCCGCACACGCAGCCTGAGAGAGCGCGACGAGTCGGAGCGCGAGGCGGGCGAGGTCAAGCGCCAGCTGGAGGAGGACGCCGACCGCGAGATTGAGGAGCTGCAGGACAAGTGCGCTCGGGCAGGCGCACCGGCCGCATGCCGGCTGCTTTGCCGGCCGGCATGCGGGGCACGCTGCTGCGTGTGCTCGATGTTTTGCCTCGCTTTAGGCCACCGTTTGATACAGTACAACACATGCGACCCTGTGTTGTCTGTTTGTCTGGCGGGGTGGTCCATGCACTGGGCAGGTTCTCTGGACAAGCAGGGGAGCCGCTCTAGACCTGCATGACCTGCACGCGTGCAGGTACGAGGGTAGGCTGGCGGCGGAGCGCGAGGCCGGGCTGCGCCTCAAGGGCGAGAACGGCATCATGAAGAAGAAGTTCGGCACGCTGCAGAAGGAGATAGACGACCAGCGCGCCGAGATCATGCAGCTATTTGAGCACAAGAAGGAGCTCTACGCGGCGCGCGCCCTGCCTTCATGCCAGACATGCATGGCAGACACATGACGGTACAACATGTGGATGCCACGCACTGGAGCATTGCATTAACCCCACCCTTCTTCCTCTTGTGAGCGCTATCTCTGGAAAGCACTCAGAGCTCACATTCACTCATCCATTGCAGAGCGTGTGAGGTCTCACTCGCAACAAACAGCGCGCACGTCGTGAGCAGGCCATCACCGGGCTGGAGCGGGACGTGGCGGCGCTGAAGCGCGAGGTGGCCGACCGCGATGCGACCATCGGCGACAAGGAGAAGCGCATCCACGACCTCAAGCGCAAGAACCAGGAGCTGGAGAAGTTCAAGTTCGTGCTGGACTACAAGATCAAGGAGCTCAAGCGCCAGATCGAGCCGCGCGAGGCCGAGCTCTTGCACCTCAAGGGCCAGATCCAGGCGCGCGCGCGGTGCCGCCGTCCTGCCGCCGCGTCGTCTTGTGTCGTGGATATGCGAGCCTCATGTGGTGCTGACATACAGAGGATGCACAAAACAAGCTGTGGTGACCTCAGCACAGCGTGTCTCAGCACGGCGAGACGCTGATGTCAGCGGTGCATATTTACAAAGCAACTGGCAGATGCTGGACGCTGCGGCGCGGGACAGGAGATGGACGGGGAGCTGGAGCGCTACAACCGCAACAACGCGGCGCAGGACCTGAGCATCAGCGACCTGCGGCTGCGCCACAGCGGCGCGCAGGCGGCCCTGGCGCGCGAGCGTGCCTCCGTGCAAGCGTCCCAGCTCGTGATCAGGTGCTGATGCAGCACACCAGCGTTGGCGCACGCAAGGGCGGCGCTCTGCATGCGCACCCTTGGGGGTTCAAGCACCTGCGGCGGATGCAGGAGCGCACCCCAGAGCAGTGCCTGCCGCGACCGTGCTGCTCCGCGGGAGGCACAACAGCGCATTCTGCTGTCACGGCCAGCTGGTGCACGCAAGCTTGAGTAGATCGCATGCGCCATGACAGCGTGCATCATGCCGGGCGCACCTGACGCGCGGCCGTCACGCGTGCGCGCGCGCGGTCAGGCGCTTTGAGCACGACCTGGAGGAGGTCGTGCAGCACGTGCAGGAGCCCGCGCAGCTGAAGGAGGCCGTCAAGGCGCTCTACCGCAAGCACGCATCGGGCGCGCCGCAGGACGCCGACCCCGGCGGCGACCTGCAGCGCGAGTACAAGCGGCGCGCGCCAGTTCGCGGTCTTGCGAACGTCCTGAGTCATGTCACACACTGTGCAGTGCCCAGCAGCATTGTGCCGGAATCGTACCCTTGGGAGAACACGTCGCGTGCCGCTAACCTAGCCAAGAGATTGGGCGTCAAGGCTCTGCATGTGACCCTGCGGGCATGCTCACTCGAGTGTATGCTGGACGATGTAAGCATGCAGATTAACCTCTGCATCGCCACACTTCGCTCATACAGAGCCCCCCCACAGGGGTTGCCCACACCACCTTCACCCCTCGTTGAAGCACAGGGCCGCAGGCGGCGAGCGGCGCTGGGCCGTGCGGCGCAGGCAGCAGGAGTACCTGGAGAAGAGCGTGGAGGGCCTGAAGCGCAAGCTGCAGACCACCACGGACGTGCACCGCGCGGACACCGTGCGCTTCCGGCAGGCGCGCGTGCTGCAGCCCTGCTACCGCTGCCGCAGCTCTGTCAGTGCAGGGCACACCTACACCCTGGGACACTGGTACATAGCAGCTCCCCCCGGCCCTGGACCGAGATCCATGCAGCAAGCCTGTCGTCTGCTCCGGCTGCAGCCGGGCTCTGCCAACACAGGCCGCAGACAGAGCAACCCAATCGTGCCACAGGGCCCCGCCCGCCGCTGGCTCACGGACAGCGCTCTCTTCAGCAAAGTGCTCTGAGGCAGGACTTGGGCGGTTGAGTCCTGCTCCCCCTGCCATTCCGCATGCCCCACACAGGGGCAGCCTTTCACAGAGCCTCCTGACTGAAATCAACAACGAGCGGCGCCCGCAGGAGAATGGGCAGCTGGTGGCGGAGGTGCAGGCGCTGCGGCGGGAGCTGGCCGCGCTGCGCACGCGCGCCGGCAGCCGCCTGGGCGCGACCGCGGCGGAGGCGGCCGCCGAGGAGGCGGGCGCCGCGCTGCGCGCCGAGAACCAGGCGCTGCAGGCAGCCATGGCCGCGCTGCGTGCCGAGCTCGCGCTGCGGCGCGCGCCCGGCCTGCCCGCCCCTGTGTGTGGCTTTCAGGGGCTGCCGAGGACCGCGAGCCCATTTTGTCGCATCCTTGCCGCGCATCCTTGCCAAACGCCAACTTTGCATGTGCCCTATTAAAGTAGAGCATGTTGTGTCCGTGCATGCAGCCAGCATGGTATACCTGTATCGGATGAGGTGCATGGACAAGGAATGTATGTGGTAGGTCGCTGTTGGCCGCAGGAGGCTTGCCACAGCCCACATTTATTTCGACCTGTCTGCACACGCGCCATGGTGACGCGTGCATGTGCCGCAAGCGCGCAGGCTGACAGAGGTGAGCAGGCTGGAGCAGCAGGTGCTTCCGCGGCCCATCTCGCGCGAGCGGCTGCCGCGGCAACAGTAGGGCTGGCATGCTAGCACAGTAACCTATGCTACCATGTCGTGCAGCTGGTGCATGGCGCATACTGGTCCGCGAGGTGTCACACTGCGCCTTACATGTCCTATGCTGCAGACCCAGGTGTTTTCAGGTCACAATGCGTTTTCATGTGTCCAGCACTGCCCCATGACAGGCATATTGTAGCATTGAATGTACACAGTGCACCGCACGCCCGTATGAACCTGCATCCAAGACAGCGAACATGCACTGCACCCATAATCGAGGCGCCCAGCTGCATGTCAACTTGACATTGTCAAGCACAGACTGGGCGGCAGCAAGATGCGCCAGCCGGGTGTGTGCCGAGCGACTCCGCTAGCATTTTGCTCAGCACACCAATGGTGTGACACCATGCCCCATGTCCGCCACTCCATGGCGCGCCGGCATACGGCAAGGCCAGCAAAGCACTGAGTCCTACCCTACATGAGCCCTACCTGCCTGGCGTATACCCGTGCGGCGGCCCGCCCAGCTGCTGCGGGGGCGCGCCCAACTGCTGCGCAGGCGCGCCCAACTGATGCGCAGGCGCGCCCAACTGATGCGCAGGCGCGCCGAGCTGCTGCGGCGGCGCGCCCAGCTGCTGCGGGGGCGCGCCCAGCGCCGGAGCAGGCAGGCCCAGCAGCATGCCTGCTGCGGCCTGCGCGCCCCACCCCCCGCACTGCGGTCATCGCAAATGGCGCGCACGATTACAGCGTGCCAGAACTCTGCGGTCGCATCCACAGCTCAAAATGTTCCGCCGCATGATAATGCTTTGTGCAGAGCACGCTAGAAAATGCTGGATAAAGGGCCACACACACAGCGCCCTTAGCGCATGACAACATGGTGCCATGCAGAACACAACTGAGGGTGGCCGCCCAGGCTGCGGCAGTGCCATCAGCACCGGCATATGCACATGAGAGCTCACTATCACTGCCCTTGCGGGGGAACGACGGCGCTGCTCCCACGCCCACTTCAAACGCAGTCCAGAGGTGGTGTGCTCCCACCGCGTCAGGGGCGCACCGGCGCCTGCGGCAGCGCGAGCAGCGGCGCGCCGGGCGGGGGCAGCCGCGGCGCGGGCTCCACGTCGCCCTTGCGGAACTCCTGCAGCACCGGGTAGATCGCCTCGAACGCCGCGTAGATCTCTTCCCGCTTCTTCGCGCCTGCCGGGCCCACGCCCCGCCTGCTCAGCTCCCACAGCACCGCGTAGCGTACACGAGATGCCGCGCAGCCCTCCTCTCCCGCTCCTCCGCGCCTGCCGGCCCCGCACGCCGGCGCACCGCAGGCGCTCAGCTGGAAGCTTGCGCAGGGCGCACAGCCCTGACAGCGCCCACCTCACATCGCCCGCCTGTGCCCAAAATCACCCAGGCCAACGAGGACGGTAAAAAGGCAATGCCCTACACAAGTAGTAAATGTGATGTTTTATTCCTTTCCTAGTTGCCCCGCGCGTCCTCAGGGCTCTCCAGCCGCCCGGTTCTTGTGCCGCAACCCTGCTGAGCTCGTGCCCATGCTTGCGCAGCGGCACCGCCTGGCTCTCGCAGCCCTGTCCGCCGCATGCGCTCGCGCAGCCTGCACTGCTCGTCGGAGCGACACATCAGGGACAAGAGGGAGGTTATAATGATGTGAACACAGTACGGCGCACCGGTGAGCACGACCTTGCCGCTCACAAAGATGAGCAGCACGACCTTGGGCTCCTTCATGCGGTAGATGAGCCCCGGGAACAGCTCCGGCTCGTACTGCGCGCGCCCCGCGGCGACCGCGGCGTCAGGCCGCGCCCCAGTGCGCCCGCCCCGCACGCGGCGCACCGGCAGCCTGCTGCTACATCAGTGCGCCGTGCCAGGATGGGGCACCTGCTGACAGGCGGAACAGCGGGCCCACGGATGTCCCGACGCGGCCGTGCCTGACTGCGTTCACCTTGGCCAATACCAGCGCGGGCGGGTTGGGGGCGCGGGCGCGCGCGCCGCGGGCGCGCACCGAGCAGAACATGCCGTGCGAGTAGGAGAGGCCCTCCAGGCGGATGGGGAAGCGGACGTCGCAGGAGCCCACGATGTTCTGCACCTTGAAGTCCTTGAACGTGGCCGGGAAGTCCAGGCGCTGCACGATCTTGGCGTACTGCGCGGCCCCGGCGCGCCGCGCCGTCAGCTCGTCGGCTCTGGTGCATAGCGAGGCGGGCCCGGCGCTGCCGGGCCAGCAGCCACAGCCTCCGGCAGACCTGCACCAACCCACCACTCTGGCGCATGGCACGGGCTGGCGCCCTGCCGCCTGCCCATGCCTAGGTGCGCCCAGGCGCGACAGTGCACCCGGTCCGTCCCATACATGCCGTTACGGTGGCGGCGAGGCCAGGCAGCGCGAGGGCGGCCGGGCGCGGACCTTGCGCGCCGCCATGCGCGCCGCCTCCTCGCTCTTCGCGCCCGTGCAGACCTGCGCGCCGCGGCCCGCCTCAGCGACTGTGCGCGCGCGCGCGCGCACCGACGCCGCGTGCGCCGCTCAACCGCGCGGAGCCACTTGCAACGCCGCGCTGCAGAGCGGCGGTGGCCCGCGGCGCGGCTGCGTGAGCAAGGCGCCGCGCACCATCTTGCCCGACTTGAAGATCAGCGCTGTGGTCTTCGGGTCGCGGATGCGCATGATCACCGCAGCAAACCGCTGCGGCGCGCACAAGCACTGCTTCAGCCGCTCTGTGTGTGCACACAGCCAACCTGCATGCTGGACGTGAAACAAGGCATGCTCTGCGGCTCCGCTCTCAGGCGAGCCACAATCCCTGTCGTCTCTATTTTAAAGCCCGAGTGCTCAGAGCACACGAGCAGTGCTTGGCAAGGCCGACTGTGGCGTGACACAAGACGAGCCATAACAAGGCCTGCCACGGCAGAGCGTCATCGCACACAGCCCACACTGGGCCGCACAGGACTCTGTGAGCGGCCCCGCAGCCCGCTGCCCCCGGGCGCGCGCCTTGGGGTTGTACTCGGCGTTGCGCGCGTGCAGCGCAATGGACTTGAGGTCCAGCTCGCAGTCCAGGTTCACGGTCGCGACGATGTTCTGCAGCGTGGGCACGATGCCCGACGGGTGCACCGCGCGGTCAATCTCTACGGCCGCCAGTGCGGAGGCGCTCGGGCCCGGAGCAGCGGGCAGGCCGCCGGCCGCCGCGCCGGGCAGGCCCGCCATGTGCGCGCGCTCACCCGCCCCGCCTCAGCGCCTGCGTCCGCCTCCGCCTTAGCGCGCAGCCTGCACGGCGCACGTCCAGGAACCAGGGCCACGGCCGCAGGTCCGTGCCTGTGTCCTGCTCCGCCCCAGCGCTCGGCGCGCACGGGTACTGCCCTGGCCCTGCCCAGGCCTTAGCAAGGGCCTCGGCAAAGCCCTGCTGCAAGCTCTGAGCGCAGCGGCAAGCAGCGGGCGACTCGTGCGCAGCCAAGGCCTTGGCTGTACGCTGCACCAGTCTCACCCACACGGGCACTCCTTTCAAGGTGACGATAGCCAGTCCTCTCAGTAGCACGTCTATTGCTTGGGGCCTAGAAGTGAGGTTGGGACGCTGGGCCACTGCACAAGCCAATCACAGACCCCTTGCAGCTAGGTCCGAGCTCCCTTCAATTATGCGAGACATTGGAGGATGGCGATGTGCCTTCTCACCATCATCAACAAGGCTCACTCGTGCACCCCATGATCGCCCAGCTGCGCCCGGTCCCCGCCCTGAACACCAAGCTCTCTGTCTGCCGCGCACGGCCCTTCACCTGTGCGGCACCGCAGCGCGCCCGCAGCGCCTGGACCAGGGGCGTGGCGGCAATGAGCGGCAATGCGCTATTCGACGTGTACGTCAAGGGCGAGGAGGACAAGCTGGGAGATTGTGAGTGGGCTGCCGCATGTGCTCGCTTATTCATGTGTCTGGAAAGCTTGCTTGCTGCCGTGTGTGTCACACCATCAGCCTGAGTCAGGACTCTGTGTCTTCTGCATTCTTCAACAATCCATTTCTTGCTTACCAACGGCTTGACGTTGAGCCTGACGGTGAGCCTGAGTGAAACAGAGGAGTTTGCTTCTGTGGTCCACTGCTTACCAGTGCTTGAAATTGCCAGGGAGTCTGGTGGTCACTTAGCGTGGCAACTAACAGGGCGCCGCCCGCGCAGGCCCGTTCTGCCACCGCGTGCTGCTCACGCTGAACGAGAAGAAGGTGCCATACAACACCAAGATGATCGACCTGGCGAACAAGCCGCAGTGGTGCGCCTGCTCGCCTGGCTCGCAGCCGGGGCGTCGAGGGCTGCGCATGCTCTGCCAGGCCGATGCGGCTGCACCCTGCAAGCCAGGGAGGGCCGGATGAGCTGCGCGGCGCGCGCCGCGCAGGCTGCTGGACGTCAGCCCGCCCAAGGGGTCCGTGCCGGTGGTGAAGGACCTGGCGGCGGACAAGTGGGTGGCCGACAGCGCCGCGATCGTGGACACGCTCGAGGAGCGCTTCCCGCGGCCGCCCATGGGCAAGGCCGACTCCGGGCCTGACGTGTGCGTGCCCCGGCGGCAGTTGTTGACCTGAAGAGCTGTGCGCCAGACGGTCATTTGATAGAAGCTTCGTGGTCAATCGGCAGACATGTGGTGTTGTCTACAGAGGCGCAGCAGGGCCGCGCCCTGGGAGGCCGGGGCCCGCGCACGGGCAGGCGGACTGACGCAGCGGCGGCGCGCAGGGGCGCCAACGTGTTCCCGAACTTCCTGGGGTACCTGAAGGACAGCGGCGACGAGAGCTTCAAGCGCCGCGGCTACTTCCTGAAGGCGCGCGCCCGGCGCCGCCCGCTGGCCCGCAGGCCAGGCGCTCGGCACGCGGCTGCAGGCAGGCGCATGGGTGTGGTGAGGAGACGAGCATGCGCGCCGTCTGCGCTGCTGGCAGGCGCCTGCCGGTCTCGAAGGCTGTCGCCTGTGTGCGCGGGAGCCGGAGAGGCTGGGCACGTGTGCAACGTAGACCCCAAACAAGGGCAACAGAGGGTCGCGAGCCCGTGCGCTGGCACTGGAGAGGCTGGGCGCGCGCCTGGAGGCGCACGGCTGCGCTCATGGGCGCCAACGCGCGCACACTGCGGCAGCACGCCGCCCAGAGCGTACCTGCCTAACCCTAATGCGAGCGCGGCCGCCGCCGCGCGCAGGAGCTGGAGAAGGTGGGCGCGCATTTGAAGGCGCACGGCCCCTTCCTGGGCGGCGACGCGCCCAACGCAGCCGACGCGGACCTGGCGCCCAAGCTGTACCATGCCAAGCACGCGCTCAAGCACTTCAAGGCGCGCGCGCGCGCACGCGCCCCCGCCCGCCCTGGGCGCCGCACGCGCCAGCGGCCGCGCGTGAGCCGGCCCGCGCCGAGCGCGCGCTCGGGCGCCGCGGGCGCGGCGCTGCAGCGCCCGCCTGCTGAGCGCGCTGCAGGTTAGGGGCTGCGCGCGTGCCGCGCGCAGGTCGCCTGGCTGCGAGCTGGTCTTGCTGGACCGTGCAGCGCATTTGCTGCAAGAGAAGACCCGCAAGTGCTGCAGAGTGGCCTCTGGCAGAGTGGCCTGCTCCTCGGGGGGCAGCAGGGGCACCGCAGCCAGCTCCTTCGCTCTCGCCGCCACTGCCTGGGCCCGGTAGCTCTTCTTGAAGTCTGCCACCTGCTTGCTCCGGGCCGGGCAAACAGTTGGCAGACTTCAAAATGGCCCCTACCGGGCCCAGGCAGTGGCTGCGGGTGTGAAGGAGCTGCTGCGGTGCCCACTCCTGCCCCCCGAGGACGGCATTGGATCCGCTAGCTTTGGGCTCTATCATTCTGCTGGTAACGTTCTGGTCTTGAAGCACAAGAAACAGAGCGGCAAGCGGTCAAAGCCCCGTCGAGAGCAGGCCACTCACAGCGGCCGCGCCGCGCAGGACTTTGACCTGCCCACGGAGTGCAAGGCGTCGGGCGAGCTGCAGGCGGTGCACGACTACCTGGCCGCCTGGGAGGCGCGCGACAGCTGGAAGCAGAGCTACTACACGCCCGAGCAGGTCGTGGAGGGCTGGAAGAAGCACCTGGCGTCCTGACCTACGGTCAATAGTCATGGCCGTTAGGCAGCCTCGGAGGTTCACTAGCCCTCGCACTTGAAGTCAAGATGCTGTACAATAATGGACATTGCCATTCATTTTGCTGTCTGCTTGTAGCTGCATTGTGGGAAGCACTTTGGGAAGCATTTTCATCGTAGCTCGCAGCGAGCACAGTGTAGGGCGTGCTAGCATGTGGAGCAGGACATACTGTCAGACAGTGTCAGCTGTCTCAGCGGATACATTGTGAAAGCTACTGACTGATGGCTGCTGGTTACAGCTCAGCCAAAGCACTGTCACAAAGCATTCGGCTTTGCGACAGCACTTCAGACTTAAACGAAAGGGTGCGCCAGCATGGCCTGAGCACCGCCGTCTGCGCTCGCACCACACCTCACAAAGCCACACAAGGCAGCAGGCACTGCACAATGACAGAAATGAAAGGAAATGCGCGCGCGCGGTAGACATCCAGCAGGACCCAAGCACCCCGCACATCATGGAGCGGCGGGCAGCAGCTCGCCAAGGCGCTTGGCGGCCCTTCGCTCTCTGACATCGCTCGTGCACACGCGCAAAATGGGGCATACAAACGGGAATGAAACGCACCGATCTGGGATGAATGTGAGGCATGACCCCGAAAACAGCCGGCCCGGCGAGCGCTGCACCTCAGAAACACGCACCTGCAAAGATCCTACGCCTTGTGCTGCATCCTACTGGCACACTTGCAAGGTGGGCTTCCCCTGAAGCATGCTCTGACCGGTCCCACAGGGCTGCAAGCCCTGACGAGAGTTCCGCGCAGGCCCAGCACCCATCCGTAACAGTCCTCACAGCCCTGGCACCTTAAGCACACTTCCCGTCCTTTGGCAGCCACGGTGCCACAGCAGGTGCTGCAATGGGCTGCCCACTGCGCCGGCGCAGCCTGGCCGCCAGCAATACAGCGGACGGCTGCCTCCGCCGCCGGCCACCGACGCCCGCACACACGCTGCAATGCTCAGCGCGCGCGCCACACGTGCGAGCGCCCCGTGAGTGCCTTCCTTGGCAGGCCAACACTTTGCCCGCTCGCCTCACGCGCTTTGCGCCTAGCACACATCCAAAAACACCGCACAGTAGGCGCGATGGCGCCAGGCGCAGACGCGTCACAGGTGGGCATTTGCCCCACCGCGCGCCTCGCCCTCCATGCAACCAGTGCCACGGCTCAAGCGCTGACAAGCGCAGCACTGGCAGACGCGCGCCTGCTCGCGGAACACATACCCGGGCCCACGCAGCGCTCTCCCGCCGCCGCACAGGGCGGCGCGTGCCTCCAGAGCAGAGCGGCCGCTGAGGGCCTCTCGCGCCTGGGCTCAGGGAGCCGTCAGCAGCAGCACAGCCGGACGAGGCCACTGCATGTCGACCACCGCCACTCCGCACTCGCCCGCCGCACCCAGGGGCGCGGCCCCGGCGCCAGACGGCGCCAGGCCAGACGTCCACACCGCAGCTCAGCGGGCGCCCACGCCGGCGCGCCTGGTCGCCCGCTCACGCATCGCGTACCACCTTGCGCATGCGCGACGCCGGGCGCAGGCCCAGCGGGCGCTGCGAGGCGCGCGGCGGCGCGCGCTCGGCCCCGGCGCCGCGCTGCGCGCGCGCGCGCGCCGCGGCCGCCCCGCCCCCAGCGCCTGCCCCGCCGCTCTTCTCCCTGCTCGCCAGCCTCGCCGAGCGCGCTCGCAGCGCCGCCGCGCCCGCCGCCGCCCGGCCGCGGCGGCGCACGCTGCAGGCGGCCCCGGCCGCGCCCGGGCCCGCCACGAAGCCGTCAGCCGAGGCGGCCGCAGCGGCTGGCGCGCCAGCGGCGGCCGCGGCGGTCACCGAATTGCGCGGCGAGGGCGTCCATGCCGCGGCAACGCCCGACGCGTGCGGCGACAGCAGTCCCTCGCCCTTACCCTGGTCCTGCCCCTGCCCCTGGCCCAGGCACAGGGCTCCGCCGCTGCCGCCGCCGGCGCCGGCCACGGAAGCATGCGGCGACGCCGGCAGCCGCCCCGCCGCGGCGGCTCCCGGCGCAGAGCCGCCCGCGGCAGCGCACGACGCGGCGGCCGCCATGCGCGCCGACACGCGCAGCGGCGCCAGCGGCGGCGCGCCGGCGAGCACGCCTCCCGCGGGCGCCGCCGCAGAGCCCGCGGCGGCGCCCGTCGCAGCGCCCTCCACCCCGGCCGCGCCGGCAGCGGCGTCGGCCGGCGCGGCGGGCGCGCCGCGCGCCGCGCCGCCCGCCTTGCGCGCGAGGTGGAGCACGCGCGCGGCCGCCGCGCGCGCAGCGGCCTTCAGGTCGCCCGCCTGCGCGTGCGTCCGCAGGCGCCATCAGTGGCGCTCACCGCACAAGAAGTCCCCACCATGGGGCTCGCTGATGTTCACGGCCTGCGCAGCAGCGCTCCTGCCTGGCAGGATGTGCTCATCCAAGCCGGCGGGCCGCTGCCATCGCTGCCGCCACGCAGGCAGCATAGCGCCCACTGGCCGCCCCGCTGACGCAGCGGCAGGCCAAGCGCGACTGGGCGTGAGCCGAGCAGCGGCTGCGGGGTGTTGCGGGAGGGAGAGGCGGCACCTGCGCGCGCACGCGCGCAGCCAGCCGCTCCGCCGGCGAGGGCCGCTGCACGGCGGGCGCGCCGCGCGTGCGCGGCGCCCCGCGCGCACGCTTCGCCGCCGGCGCCGCTGGCGCCGCCTCCGGCGCGCGCTTGACGCCCGCCTTCGCCGCCGCCGCCGCTGGCGCCGCCTCCGGCGCGCGCTTGACGCCCGCCTTCGCCGCCGCCGCCTTCTCAGCCGCCGCACGGGCCCTGGCCGCGGGCGGCGCCCCGCGCCCGCCGCCCGCGCCCGGCGGCCGCCCGCGCTTGGGCCCGCCGCCGGGCGCCATCGCCGCTGCGCCGCCGCCGCCGGCCGCCGCGCGCGCGCGCGGCGGCTTCGCGGCTGCTGCCGCGCCGCCGCGCCCGGCCGCGGAGCCGGCGCCGGCGCTGATGGCCTCGCTGCCGCTGCCGGACGCGTCGTCAGAGCCAGCAGCTGAGTCGGCGGACTCGTCATCATCCGAGTCCGCCTCCTCGGACGAGGAGGACACCTCAGCCTCGCGGATGAGCCGGCGCACCTGCGCGCCCGCCGCGCGCCCATGTCAGCAGCGTCCGCGCATACTGCGCGACCCCGATCGCACAACAGCCCGGCGCCCTTCCTGACCGTCCCAAGCCACAGCCAGTAGTGCAGCAGGGAGCAGGCAGAGCATGCGTGCCACATGTGTCCAGGCACTGCGTGCGAGTGTCAACTTGGGAGACAGCTGCGCGCGCGCACAGGGACAGTCCGCACGCCAACGGCATAAGGCGCGCGCCTTGGGCTGCGCCTCGTCCAGGAACAGGCTCATCTGGATGGCGACGCTGTCGGCGTGGCAGGTGCACACGCCGGCGCCGACGCCGATGCCGATCCACGCGCGCGTCGCAAAGTTGGTAGACTCGGCGCAGTTGTACCCGTGGTTGAAGCCCGAGTGGTAGGCGCCCGGGTAGTTGATGACAAACTCGCCGGGCCGCTGCACCACGCGCACGACCGGGATGCTGTGCTGCAGCAGCAGCGCCGGCGAGACGAGCAGCTCCTTGTGGCGCAGGAATTCGGGGCAGGCGCGGAAGAGGTCGGGGAGCAGGCCGGCCATCAGGCGCTCGAAGCGCGCGCGGTGCGCCGGCGGCACGCAGTACCAGGACTTGGGCGCGCCGAAGTGCAGGTAGTTGACCGACGCGAGGTCCATGTCCTCCGTGTGCCTGCGCGGGGTAGGGTACCCCAATTAGGGTACCCCGCGCCGCCTGAACCTGCCTGACCCCGCACCTGCGCTGCGGTCCACAGCGGTGAAAAACGCAAGCAGACAGACACGCCTTTGCATTCTTGTTTTGGAATGTTGCGCAAACACAGGCAGCGCGGCCCAAACGTGGCTGACCGCGCGTGGGATCTCTGACGAGGATTAGCGCGGGGGGGCGCCGAGGGCAGCACAGAGTGCGGCGCCCGGCCGGGCGCTGCACAGAGCGCCGCCACAGGGACGAGCGGCAGAGAGCAGCCGCACCAGGCGAAGATGCTGCGCCACATGCCAAAGTACAGGTACGGCGTGCTCACGCCCGGGATGGCCAGCCCCTTGCGCTCCAGCGTGCGGCTCAGCAGGCTGTCCAGGTGGCGCATATTCCAGCCCTGTGCGCGCGGCACCTTTGATGCGCGAGCGAGGCCCTAGCACTTTCCACGCGTTGCCAATGCGCATGAGGGCAGGCACGCCGCTGGCCCCGCCTCGACCCTCACACCAGAGCGCCGATTGGGTGGCAAACCACACCCAGAGCCCGCGCGGCCAAAGCACAAACAAGCACAGGGGGGGTAACGCGCCGCGCCGCGCACTGCAAACGCGCTCGCAAATCACCAGAAAATCCTGCGGTGCCCCGCATGCGGCCAGGCGGCCCGCCACTGCCCTCGGCAGGCAGGGTGCGGCGTGCGCGCCTTCAGCTCCGCATCGAACAGGCTGCCAGGCACGTCCGCGCCGTACAGCGGCGGGCGCAGGGTCACGTTGCGCCAGAAGCGGCGCTCCACGCCCTCAGCATCCTCGCCCGCGGGCGGCAGGCTGTCGTCGCCGGTCGCGATCGGCCTGAAGTCGCGGGCCAGGGACATCGGCCGGGTCTCCACCAGCAGGGTCCGGTAGACGCCCCGCCTCCCGGTGGCGTGCTGCCGGATTGGGCGCGGGATTTCGTGGTCCAGGTCGTCCGGGTAGCCCGCCTTGCGCGGGGTCCAGCCCTTGGGCGGCACGATTTTGCAGATTCCGCAGTTTCTGAACCGTGATTCAATGGACGAAATGTACGCCTCAAAGCTGCCGCTGACGTCCCGCAGTGTGGGGTGAAAGGTCGGCACGTCATACTTGCGTTGCACCATGGCGCGGTGTGGTGCTCAATCGGGCAGTGCGCAGGGCGCAAGCGCGCGTGCCCTGCAGCACGCAACCGGAGTGCAGCTGCGCTTTCTTCAGGAGTGCGGTGTGGGGGTACAGGGCGTTGCTTGCAGAGAGAGCTGCCGTCCAAGGATGCATGAAAAGGAGGCAAGTCAGGGTGAGGGGTTAACCAGCCTTGGAGGGGAGGGTGGAGCTTGATGGCTTGCCCCATACGATGTACCAGGAGCTGCTCCCTGTCATATCAACAAAAACTTAGCGCTTCGGCTTGTGTTGCTTTGCAGCCCCCGGTACCGACCCTGAAAAGCCACTTCTTGCTTGCCCAGCACGCGACGGCAGACGTGAGTCATCCGGCCCGCTCGCCCGCCTTGTAAGAGCTGCGGTTGAGGGGCCAATCTGCAAAAGCAACGTTGGTGCGCTACGCGGTGGCTGCGGCGGCGGCGGCGGCGGCGGCGGCGGCGGCGGCGGCGGCGGCGGCGCGATGTCGTCGCTCAACTACAAGTTCTCAAACCTGCTGGGCGCGCCGTACCGCGGCGGCAACCTGCTGCTGCACGGCACCGAGCTGCTGTCCGCGGTGGGCAACCGCGTGAGCCAGGTGCGGCGCCGGCACGGCCCCGACAGCGCCCGCAGCCACTGCCGGCCGCCGCGCTGCTGCGCCAGCGTCAACGCGCTGTGCTCAGGGGCCACACGAGCGGCGCAGGTGGACTTGACCGCCTCCCTAAGCAGCACACTGCCGTTCGAGTGCGCCAAGCAGGTGCGGCCCGACCGTTGTTCAAAGAGCCCTGTGCTGGTGCAGGCAGGCCCAGTGTCCTCTGCGTCCCCGTGTCTGAGGCAAGCGCTAGGCGTTTGGCCAGCCCGCGAGCACCTCAGTGCCTGCACGCACTAGCTGCGGAGTGGGCCTCGTTGTGCTCCTGGGCCCTGCGCGCTGCAGCCCGCCGCGCCCCACGCCCTCCAAAAGCCTTGTGCACTGTCCTGCGTGAGGACTGCGCGTGTGCCTAGGTACCGCCCGAGGCCCCATGCGCAAGCCAGGCTCACGAGGTGGCATGCCCATGCATGCCAGCACCGGCAAGCCGGCATGCAGTCACGGCCCGAGCGCACGCGCACGCGCCCTTGCGCACGCGTTGGCGGGCGCGCTCACGCGCCGACCTGCGGCCGCAGATCCGCACGCTCTGCCTGAGCCCGGACGGGCGCCTGCTGCTTGCGATCGACGAGGACGGCCGCGCGCTGCTCATCAACCGCCGCCGCCGCGTTCTGCTGCACCGCTTCGCGTTCAAGGCGCCGGTCGCGGCCGCGCGCTTCAGCCCGGACGGGCGCTTTATCGGCGCCGCGGTCGGGCGGCTGCTGCAGGTGCGGCCGGCGCTACGCGCCTGCACTGCACGGCCGACGAGTTGGGCGCCTCTCAATTTTCAACCCCGCATTAGAGTATTCCGCAATCAGCTTGCAAGTGGCGGCCCGTGGGCCAGCGCAAAGCGCCCAGAGCGCAGGCGGGTGCACCTAGCGTGACCCACGGTCACCTTCCCCAAGACGTGCCTCCTGTGCGGCGTATCATGCCCTGCAAATGCTGCTGAAGAGATGCACCAGAAGTGAGCCTGGGGTGGCCCAGGTATGGCGCACGCCGGGTCTGGGCAAGTCCGTGGCGCCGATGCAGCTGCACCGCACGTACGGCGGCTGCCACGGCGACATCGCCGCGCTCGACTGGAGCGCCGACTCGCAGTGGATTGCGGTTGCGTCCAAGGACCTCACCGCACGGCGAGGCCCCGGTCTCGCCATGGGGGTTGCTTTGCCCTTGCTGCCACCGCCGCTCCAGTGTGCCCAGTTTAATATTAATGGGCTTGAAGGCGCTGGGATCTCAGCAGACTCGCAGGTCGGTGCAATCGCCTATACGACCCGCTCAGTACAACGCGTCCAGTCCTGGTTCACTAGGCGGGCCCAGGCTGTGGCGGGCAGCGGCCTGCCTCCTTGGGCGCTTGCAGCACAAGCCCGCCTGGCTGCTCAGCTGGGCTGGTGGCTGGCCTGCGCCGCCATGGCCTGTCTCACCTTCGCGCGGCGCATGCGCTCACGCGCGTCGCGCGCCGCGCCGCAGAGTGTTTTCGCTGGACCCCGTCGAGGGCTACCGGCCGCCCACGCTGGCCGGGCACCGCGACGCGCTCGTTGGCGTCTTCTTTGCGCATGCGGCCGCAGCGGCCGCCGCTGCCACGACCGGCGCGACGCCGCCCGCGCTGCTGACCGTCTCGCGTGACGGCGCGCTGTTCTGCTGGGCGTACACGCGGCAGCCGCGCGGCGTCGCCTCGGAGCCCGACGGCGGCGCGCCGGGCGCGCACGCCGAGTTTGATGAAGCGGCCGGCGCTGCGGCGGACGGGGCGCCCGGCGGGGCCGCGGCGGACGAAGCGCGCGACGCTGCCGCGGCCGCGGCTGATGGAGCAGAAAGGGACGCCGCCGGCGCGCGGCCTGCCAAGCGGCGGCGGGTGGACGGCGCGGCCGCAGCGCCGCCGGCCTTTGCAGGTGGGCCCGGACCCTGCATGCGCATGATGCGCCCATGCGGGCGGCCGCCCTGCACGGCGCCCCTGCATGCGCGGGCGGGCTGCGCCACAGACGCAGCCGAGCTGTCCTCGCGCCCGCGCCCGCCCCGGACGCAAGCAGGTCCCGTTTGGACGCGCACGCTGCCGCCTGCGGAGGCGCCGCTGACCGCGGGCGGCCCCACGATGCGAGCGCCGTGGGTGAAACCCTTATGAACACCCCATGGGAACCCCGTGCACCCCGTCTGCAGGCGGCGCCTGGCGGCTGGCGGAGAAGCACTTCTTCAATCAGCGCGGCGCGCGGCTGACGGCCGCGGACTACCACGGGCCCAGCGGCATGCTGGTGGCTGCCTTCAGCAACGGCGTCTTCGACCTGTACGAGGTGCGCCCGCCGCTTGCCCGGATGCGCCCGCAGCAGGAGCGTACTCACGGAGGCGTCGCGATGCACATCCTGCGCATGTGAATGCCTGCTACAAGCCCATGAGGTGTACACGGCGGATGCCGGACCCGGCAGGCCAAGGCAGCTTGCTCCGCCACTGTGGCAGCTGCCGAGGGATGCATCTGCGCATGTGCTGAACTTGACGCGTGCGCTGTGTGTCTGCATCGTACCGTCGTATTTGGGAGGACCAGCAGTGCACGCCGGGGCGCCGTGAGGCTTCATGGCGCCCGAGCTCAGGGCGCGCGGCGCGCGCAGCTGCCGGCGTTCACGGCGGTGCACACGCTGAGCGCGTCGCGCGAGCGCATCACGGCGGCCGCCTTCAGCGCGCGCGGCGACTGGCTCGCGCTCGGCTGCGCCGCGCTCGGCCAGCTGCTGGTCTGGGAGTGGCGCAGCGAGCGCTATGTGCTGCGCCAGCAGGCGCGCCCTGTCATGGAAACCATTGATGCCTACCCCGTAAGTGCCAGTTCGTGCGCTTTGGAGTGGCAGCAAGTGCTACACCTGGCGGCGGGCTCATCTGTATGACACGTCCTCGGACTGCCGCTGCCAGCTGCTGGTCTGCAAGCGGCGCGGCAAGCAACGCGACCGTGCTCCAGCAGGCAGGGTGCTCATCTGTGTTGCTGTGTCACAACAGACGGCGCCAGCGCATAGGCTGGGAGGAACGCAGCAAGCGCTGCTCTCGGGTCAGCAGGCGCGGCGCCTGCCGCTGCAAAGGCTCCTCAGAGGCCGAACCAAGTTGCACCTCGCCCGTCTGCACGCCCAGCATCCTGCACATGCTGAGTGCGGCCGCGGGATGGCCCATAAGAGAGGTGGGCGGAGCGCGCAGGGCCACGCGCACGACGTCGCGACCGCGGCATTCTCGCCGGACGGCGCCACGATAGCGACCGGCGCCGACGACAACAAGGTGCGCGCGCAGCCAGCGAGCCCGCACAGGGCCCGCAGCGCTGCTGCTGCCGTGCTGCGCGGCTGACTCGAGGGCGCATGCCGCGTGACCCCGCTGTGTCTGTCTGGGCGCCTGTGTGCATGCTTTGCCTGAGACCTCTTTGGAAGGGGCGTGCTAAGTGGGAGTACAAAGGGTGTCCAAATGAGCTCTTGGTATGCTCGCGGCGTAAACAAGCATGCCGCCGGCCGCCCCCCAGCGTGCGCAAGGCGGTGCGCGCGCGCATGGCAGGTGAAGCTGTGGACGGCGGCGAGCGGCGCGTGCTACGTGACGCTGGCGGAGCACCGCGCGCCCGTCACGGGCGTCGCCTTCTTGCCGAGCGCGTCGGCGCTGGTCAGCGCGAGCCTGGACGGCACGCTGCGCGCGTGGGACCTCGTGCGCTACCGCTGCTTCCGCACGATGACCACGCCGGCGCCCGTGCAGTTCGCCTCGCTCGCCGTGGACCCGGCCGGCGAGGCGCGCGCCCGGCCGCGCGCGCCGCCTTGCCATTAATGATAGCCCAAACCACACGCTGCAGGGGTGTGCGGGGTGTCGGGGCATGGTCTGTTCTGTGTGCGTGGCTGAAGGGCGGGTGCAGGGTCGCTGGGGCGCACCAATAGCGACGGTGGGCGACCTGGCAGAGCGGCACCGACGCTCCATATAGTTTATGCGGCAGCGTACGCATGCATGCGGGGGAGTGCGACTGAATGGGGGGTGTGGGAGGGAGGCCCGCCGAGGCCCGAGGCGCGCGCGCATGCTCGCCGCGGGTGCGCGGCAGCAGCCTAGGCCCTACCGCCGCGCGCGGTGGTCGCAGAGCTCCCGGGCTCTGCGGCGCGCGGGCGCGGCAGAACCCTGGCAGAACCCTGGCAGAACCCTGGACCCTGCGGCGCAGGTGGTGGTCGCCGGCTCGCTGGACACGTTCCAGGTGTATGTGTGGGCGGTGCGCACGGCGCGGCTGCTGGACGCGCTGGCCGGGCACGAGGGCCCGGTCGTGGCGCTCGCCTTCTCGCCCGCGCAGCCGCTGCTCGCCTCCGCGTCCTGGGACCGCACCGTGCGCACCTGGGACGTGTTCAGGCGCGGCCCCGGCGGCCGTAATCAAAGTATTATTTTCAAAGAGGTAAAATATCAATTTGGTAAATGAGTGGAGGATGGCGCTGGGCAAAGGGGGACTATGGTGAACCCTGCTTATGTTCACAGACTTCCAGTGGTGTGTGGCCAGCAATAAAAATGATACCGATGCGCAATTGGCTAGACGCTCACAGCGACTATGCTGTGGATATCCTCGCGACATGCCGGTACCCGCCACGCCGGTCATAAACCCCGACCTGTCCGAGGTGCCGGGGCGCTTGGCCGCTGTGGCCATAAACATGCGCGAGCCTGTGACTGCAGCAGTGGCTGCCCGGGATGGCGGCCTCTGCACCTCAGCGCGGGCTGCATTGATGCGGGGAGCCGAGGCCAGAGCCCTGCTGCTGGCCGGCCCCGTGCTGGCAGACGCTGCTGCAGCCACAGGGTTGCGCTGCTGCTGCAGCCACAGCGACCAAGCGCCCTCCGCACCCTGGTCAGGTCGGGGTCTGTTACCGGCGTGGCGGACACCGGCAAGTCCCCGAGGACATTACAGCACAGTTGCTGTATGCATCTAGCCAGTTGCGCATTGGCATCATTGTTCCTGATGGCCAGCACCTCTGGGTGGCACTTCGGACAGGTCGGGGTCTAGGTCCAATGCCAGGTCCAGTGGTAGGTGACTCGCGGCTCCGCACGCTCGAGCATGGCGCCGGCGGCGGCGCGCGGCGCTCCCTGGGCCCCTCCCCGTCCTCGCCGGCTGGGTCGGCCGCGCAGCAGGGATGGCAGCGCTCAGGTCGCCCAGCCGGGCGCGGCCGCGCGCGACTCGGCAGGGATCGCATGCCAACATGGCAGCCGCGCGCGCGCGCAGCGGCAAGGGCGGCGTGGAGGTGCTGCAGCACGCGCACGACGTGCTCGCGCTGGCCTGGCGCCCCAACGGCAAGCTGCTGGCGAGCGCGACGCTGGACGGCCAGATCTACCTCTGGGACCCGCTGGAGGCCGAGCTGCAGGCGCGCCCGGCGCGCTCCGCCCCGGCCGCGGCCCGGAGCGCTCCTCCCGGTTCACCCCCTCTTGCGCGCGCCTGCTGCGAATGCGCCCGGGCGTGAAGGGCGGCGCTGCGTCGCCGGCGCGAGCCGGACGCCACACTCACCCTCGCAGCAGTGAGCGGGGCTGGGTGTGTAACACCTCGGGCAGCAGCTTGGCGGCAGGCGAGCGCCGCGCCCGCCTGATGCGGCAGCCGCGCGCCGCGCGCCAGGGTACGATCGAGGGGCGGCGCGACATCGCGGGCGGGCGGCTGGCGGCCGACCGCCGCGCGGCCGGCAACAGCACGTCCGGCCAGTGCTTCACCTCGCTCGTGTTCTCCGCGGATGGCGCCTTCCTGCTCGCCGCCGGCGCGTCCAAGTGCGCGCCTTGCCGCGCCCGCACCTGCGTGGCACGCCCCTGCACAGCGCCCCGGGGCGCGCTGACCGCGCGCGCCGCGTAGACCCCGCACGTCCCTGCGTCGTGTGCGTCGCGCTGCAGGCGCGCGCTGTGCGCAAGTCCTAGTGTGCAGCTGTGAGCACGGGCGCGGCTGCGTGCCTGGAAGGTTCTGTTCCCTACATGCGGCGCCGGCCGCAAATACGCTTGTCGCTGAGTGTCAAGGTGGATGGTTAATTGTGCAGTGCTGCACGGAGGGCTGGCTGCCGCTGCGGCGCTGGTGCGACAGCGCGATGCGCCTCGCTGGGCCCCGCCGCCGCCGCGCCGGCCAGCCGGGGCGGACAGGGCGGCGGCGGGGGAGCCCCGGCGCAGCGCAAAACTCCCAGGGTTTCTGGCCGCCGCCCTCCCATGGCCATTGCGCCGCGCGCGCCGGCAGGTACGTGTGCATGTACGACGTGGAGGAGCGGCTGCTGCTGCGGCGCTTCCAGATCAGCGCCAACCGCTCGCTCGACGGCGTGCTGGACCAGCTCAACTCGCGCACGCTGACCGACGCGGGCCCCGCCGCGCTCATCGACGACCCGCCCAGCGACGACGACGCCGAGCTGCTGCCGGCCAGCGCGGCCGGCGCGCTTCCCCACTTCCGAGCCCAGGGTTTTCTGCATGCAACCCATGGGGCCATGTTGTGCATGGCGAAGGAGGCGACTGCCCTATCGCTCGCGGCCTGATAGGCGTGCCCAGCCAGCCGGCGAAAGATCGCACTCGAGGCCCTGACAGGCTGCGCGAGGAGGCACGCAGCCCCTCCCCAACACAGACCCCCTTGTGCGCCGGCAGGCGGCCCGGCGGGCGCGGGCGCGCTGCCGGGCACCGGCGGCGGCCGGCGCGCGGCCCCGGTGCGCTGCCGCGCGCTGGCGCTGGCGCCCACCGGCGCGTCCTGGGCGGCCGGCACGACCGAGGGCCTGCTGCTCTACTCGCTGGATGCGGGCGCGGTCTTTGACCCGACCGACCTGGCCGAGGACGTGACGCCGGCCGGCGTGGCGGCCGCGCTGGCGGCCGGCGCGCCGCTGCGCGGCGCGCTGCTCGCGCTGCGCCTGCGCGACGGCGGCCTGCTGCGCCACGCGCTGCTGTCCACGCGGCCCGACCAGGCGCGCGCCGCGCCGCTCGCGCCGCCGGCCCGGGAGCGCGCGCCCGGCCCTCACCGCATACCCTACCCCCGTTGCTCGCGGGTAAAGGTCGTCGGACCTTCAAGCTTGCGCGTGCGTGGAGCCTGCGCATGCCCCCTGCCGCGCTGGGCGCTGCGACGCGGCCGGGCCCGTGCATTTCTCGCTCTGGGCGTCATCGCGCCTTTCAAAGTCCCTGGCATGGCCACAAGCCCAGAACGCCCCCGGCGCAAGCCGCCTGTTGCGCACACGCGCGGCCTGCAGCGCCCGTGCGAGGGCCTGGCGCGCTCAAGCGGGAGCCGGCGCCGCACAGGTGGACGCCGTGGCGCGCGGCCTGCCGGCGACGGCGCTCGCGCCGGTCGCGGCCGCGCTCGCGGCGCTGCTGGCCAGCAGCGCGCACCTGGAATTCCTGCTTCTCTGGGTGCACGCGCTGTGCGTCGCACAGGGCGCCGCCATCCAGGTGCGGCGGCCCACCGCTGTGCGGCGCCGCTCGCGAGCCCTCGTCCCCGCCGCTGCTCGCCGCGCCCGTAGGCGCCAGCGCGCTGCGCGGCAAGGCGGGCGGGCGGGCGCAGCAGCGAGCGGCCAAGCAGGTCCCAGAATGTGTGCAAGGCCAGTTCGACAGTGTGGGATGCAGGGCTGTGCATGAGCCGGGGCGTCGTGCATGCTGAAGGCTGCCTGCACCGCAGGCGCTGCCGTCGAGCGAGGCGGCGCCGGCGCTGCGCGCGCTGCAGCAGGCGGTGGCGCAGCGGCACGACGACCTGGCGGCCGCCGCCGAGGCCAACCTGCACACGCTGCGCTACCTGCGCGCGGCCGGCCGGCTGGCGCGCGCCAGCGCGGCTGGCGGCGCGGAGGCCTAGCGGGGCGCGCGCGCGCTGGCGGGCGCACGCGCCCGCCTGCCGCGCAGGGGCGCAGCCCGTGCGTGCGGGCGCGGGCAATGTCCCGCGCCACTGCAACGTATCACCCGCCCTAGTTACCAGAGCTGTGCCAGCATGAGTTCTCCCGTATCATGGTGGCGCACGGCTGCGGCGTACAGGCGTGTGCCGTGGCCATATGTTGCAGATCCCTCTGTTTGTAAGCAGTGGTCAGTGAGCAGTGTAGGGGACCAAAACAAGATGACGTCCAAAATGACATGTCTGTCTTTCAAATCAATAGCATGTTGGCTGACAGGCCTGAATATCTGCTTGCACGGTCACCGAATTGAGGCTAACATGTATTAAATCTATATCCGTCTGAACCTGGTTTGGGCATGAGCCTACTCTGAGGCGCGTGGTGTGTGAGTTACACACGAATGGCTGCGCTTTCAAGCAGCCGGGCCATGCCAACAGCGCGCTGGCCGAGCTATCACTCCACGCAGCATGACCCACGATTTAGACTCTCAGCGCTCCAGGACACAGTGAAAAAAAAATGAGGCGCGACCGCAGGGGCTCACCCACCCTGCAAGAAAGACCCCTGCTAACGAGGCGCCAGAGGCGCTGCAGGGTTGAACGACACCGGGCAGACGCGACTCCAGAGGGTGCGGGATGACACACAGACTGTTGGGACGCTATGAGCCGGCCACCGGCGCCGAGCTGGCGCACGCCCGCCTAGTACCCGGTGTAGGCCGGATTGCCAAGCCGCCGCTGCTCCTGGTGCAGGTTGGTGATGAGCGTGCCCAGATGCTGCACGCGCCGCGACGCCCCGGGTGAGCGTGCCAGCAGTCACTGCGGGAGCCTCTCATGCAGGCGCCCGGCGTGACCGGGGCCGCTCTCACGCTGCGCGCGGCCATCTGCGCAGGCTGGCAGGCCGACGTCTACTTTGGCAGAACGCCAAATGTAGAGCCCTGCACGGAGTGGGGATGCCCCGGCGCGGCCGGCGCTGGCAGGGTTAGGGGTTGGGCGCGCCTGCCGCACGTCGTCCACCGCCTCCACCGCCAGCAGCACGGGCAGGATGTCCATCAGCTCGCGGTCGTCCATGCTGTCGATGAACGTGCCGATGGGCACCGCGTTGTCGGGCTGGAACACGCACCTGCGCGCGCGCGCGGCCGCCCCCGCGCGCTCTCACAACGTCACGTGACAACACGCTTGACCGCTTGAGCCGTGATGCGGAAGCACCGCGCTCGTTAATGCCCCTGCACGGCACGACGGGTCGAACACACTAACAGCGGGCCGCGCCGCGCAGCGTCTGGCGCCCGGCGGCCCTGGGCAGGGAGGTGGGGGTGGGGGTTCGGGGGGCTGAGCGCACGAGTGGGGCGAGTTGTCGACGATGATGCTGTCCGCGAGCGGGCGGCCCAGGCAGAGCAGGTCCTTGACGTAGTTGCCCTCGAACGGGCAGCACGCCTCGCGGAACAGGCGCCACCGCACCACGCGCGCCTGCGCGGCGCGCCGGCGCGCGTGTGAGGCGCGCCGGGCGCACGCGCCCGCCCCGACCGGCGACCCGCATCGTGCAGGGAGCTTGCCATGCGCGCAAGAACAGGGTTGCAGCCCCCCTGCTACGCGCCCTGTCCAGCAGGTCCGGCCACACAGCCTTTGCTGCATGCCAGAAGTAGGGTAGGTCAGGGCATGAGACCCTCTGCGGGCCCCGCGCCGCGCGCCTTGTCCAGCAGGTCCAGCAGCGGGTCCGCATACTTGGCCAGGCTGGCCGTGAAGACGACCACCTCGAACCGCGCGCCGACCGCCTCCAGGAACTGGTCGCACCAGGGGCGCTTGAGCACGTAGACGTCCACCACGCGGCCCTCGATCTCCACCTGCGCGCGCGCCGCACGTCGGGGTCGGCCGCGCGCGCCGGGCCGGCGCCGCGCGCTGCGCCTGGGCGCGCGCGGGCGCGCGAGGCAGTTCGGGCACGTGCTGCATTGGGCTCGAACCGCTCTAGCGCAGGCGCATCCGATCGAGCAGCTCCCAAGCTGCAAACTGCATCCGCACGCCTGGGCGCGCGACGAAGGGACGCAGGAGGAGCGAGAGGTGCAGAGACGTGAGACATCGCAGCCCCGCGCGAGCGCCGCGCTCGCCGCCCAGGAGGGCCGCCCGCCGCGGGGCGCGCCGGGATGACGTAGTCCGGCGCGGGGATGGGCTTGAACGAGCTGTGCACGAGCGTCTCGTCCAGGTCCAGCACAAGGGTCTTGCGCCCGCGGTCGCCCGGCCCCAGCGGGCCGATCACCGCGTCGCCGCTGAAGCGCGGCGGCGTCGGCGGCTGCGGCGGCCGGATGACGACGGCCTCCGCCTCCCCCCCGCGCGCGTACTCGCCCGCGTCCGGCCGGAAGCAGCAGAGCAGCGCGCGCAGCCGCGCGGTCCAGCTCGGCGCCGGCGCCGCCGCGTCGCCCGCATAGCGGCCGCCGCCGGCGGGCGCGGGGGGCTCCGCGCGGCTGACCTGCGCCTCCCCGCACCCGCGGTCACTGCGCTGCTGCAGGCCCGCTCTGTTGGAGACGACCCGATGCAAAGCCCGCTACCGCACAGTCTGGGAGTGGCGCAGCGCTCGCTGCTGGCGGGCACAAGCCGCCCTGCACAGCAACGCCCGGGACGCCCTGCTCGCAGGTTTGGGGTGCCCCAGCAGCTCTGGCGAAACCATGCACACCGGGTATGAAAGCAGCACGTTGGGCCTGGGGAATTGCGGGCTGCCCGCGTCGCGGCAGCCCCCACAGCACACGCAGCGAGTGCGCGTGCAACGAGCCCTTGTGCGTGACGAGCAAGGAGCCCTGCTGCAGCAACCACCTCTGCGGACAGCCCAGGTGCCACATACACGCGCATAGACGGCGTGAGGCTCCTGAACTGCAACCCGCGCGCCTCCTCGACACTCGAGTACAGGAGCGAGCGCACGTCTGCGTGACAGTGTGCGCAACACTGCCGCTGGGGCGTGGCGACCAGCACCAGGCCAGGCAGGAGGCTGCTGCCCGACCTCCGCAGTCGAGCGCCGCCGAGGCATGCAGTGGACGCGCTGACGCAACCCGACGCGGCGCCGTGCAGGAGGCCAGAGGGCCCGGCTTGCTCACCTGTGTGATGACGGACTGCTCGGGCGGGTGCGCATCGCCGGCACTGTCGTCGCCTGTGTCGATCGCCTCCTGGTCTGCGCCTCCGGCCTGGCTGCGCTTGGTCAGCTGCAGCAGGCTGTTGCGCGTTTCTGCATGCGCGGCCCCCCTGACCATAGCCCCCGCCGACGCGCGGGTGGAGCGGCCGCCAAGACACGCCTCCCAGTGCTTCTCCTACTGATCCCTGCAAGCGGCGTGCGTGGCTGCGGTTGGACGCTGCAGCTCAGGCGAGCTCGCAACAGGCGCGGCGCTTGAGCCTGCCCATGCACAGCGTGGGCCACCGGGCCCCGCGAACAGTGGCACGCCAGCAGGAGGTGCCCCTGGCTGTCCCGAGCGCCCTGCGCGGCCACCTCGAGCGCCCCTCGCAGCACCTGCTAAGCCCAGCCTGTATTCTTGGGCGAGCTCGACGCCACAGCAGTGGGGTACGGGCCAACGTGCAATCGACGCTGATTGAGAGGTTGCGCTAACTTCTTATCGGGCTGTGCAGTAGAGTTAAGCGAGCTCGCCTGAGCGTCCTAGGGTCTACTGCCCTACTCAGGGAGCTTGCCGGCAGCACGTCCGGCCTGGCCCGTCTCCTGTACATCTATATGCGCATCAGTGCACATGCAACTGCCTGGCTTGTGGATGCATGCACTGTCTAATCACGTCACTTGCTATCAGCTCTGTGTGCAACTTGCACACAGAGCTTGGCAATGCATCTCTGTACAATGCATCTCTAGTCTGCCGGTGTTCCGCTGCACACAAATCTAGCCGCTGCACACAAATCTAGCAATTCTGTGCATGAATAAGGTTTAGAACAACAACGGAACTGATGAGTTGCATAAATTAAATAGGTACAAGCATCTGCCATAGTTCTGCACTAACATAGAGACAAGAATGTGGGCATGCACAGCCATGTGCACTGATGCTTCTGCAGTGTCCTGCATAAAAATGGGTTGTACAGTGCGTTCGTTACAATTGGCAGCATCCATTCGCCACCACTAACAGATACATCGGCTAGCTACATGCGCAGCACAGCCTAGATGCACACATCCTACAGGTACAGGGACGATGGTGAAACCACCTAGAGGATGGTGATGACCGGGGTGGTGAACACCGGGATGCGCTCCTTGGCAGTGTACTTGATGAACTCCTTCACGGCCTGCCAAGCCATGGCAGCCAGCTGACATCAATATATGCCTTCCACCTCTCAGTTTGCTACACAGGTTTGCACTTCTCACTCGCACCATACAACTGCCTCCGACTATGGCGAGTTTGTGACACCAGGCTGACAGCAAGTGCCGGTGTTGCAACCGATGTTGCAAACATGCAGCACAGGAACAGTACGCAACTATATGACTTGCCAGGTCTCCAACAGTTTCATCAGAATCTTAGGCAGGCACACCTCGCCCTTAAGGTGCTCCTTCAGGCTCTCGACATCCTTCCAGGCGACGTACGAGTAGTAGATGAGGTTGTCAGACTGCAGCCCAAGGCACAGAGCACTCACATTCTGCATTTACCAACAATCTTGGGCACATAGCCTTATGTGTGCTTTACCACAAGCACAATTTAATTGGACTATGTCTGTGTCTGTAGCTTCATGGGTGAGGCATAACCATGCCACCGTACAGGGGTAGCACAACCTGACAGAAAACTCGCGCACCTTAGTCTTGGACAGGGCGTAGATCTCGACACCGTCGGTCTCAAGGGCAGCAGCCTTGACCTGCACGCGAATCACACACAGGTTGAAACAGAACCCACTACAGCCTGATGCGAGGATACAATATACATACACATCCAAAAATTGCACAAAAACATACCAGCTGCTCCATCACAAATGTCAAAATTGTCAAAAGCTGGATTTGAACACACAACTAACTGAACGCATGGTGCAAAATTAACAGCTCGCACACCTTCTTGACCTCGGCGATGAAGTCCAGCGCAATGTCGGGCGTCACAATGAACTTGGTCAGGAATACGACCTCAGCGTCCTTGTCCGGGCGGTCCTTGTTGAAGATGCTGGTCATATAGCCCTCAACCTCCTGGCCCACCTCCTGCATCACCTGCATGCAGCAATGCGCACAATGGGCATATGCTTTCTTGCCCACTTCTCCTTACACTACTGCGCTGCACAACGCACATAGAGTCAGGCACAGCTTGCCACAGCTTGGCACAGCTTGCAACAGCACAAGAAGTAAACACATCAACATGGGCATGGGCAAGCTTACACGATTCACCCACACCACTGCCCTCACTCGACACAAGTGGGGCGGGATACTTGAAACTCACGCAATACAGGCAGTCCTAGTCACTTCCGAAACACACGGCCCGGTTAACGATAGACTTGACACGCCAAGGCATGCCCATGCGATGCCATGCAGACTCTGAACGCCAGGCCAAGCCCACCGCGACTGTTAGGCCTGACAGCTCTAAAGACGTGCTAGGCACCGCAGGGGCTGCAGCACCTCGGTGATGCCGTTCAGCTCCAGGCGCGAGGCCGAGGCCGCGCCGATGAGCGCCAGAGCCAGGATGCAGTACTTGAAGGCGGCCATCTTGGATGTGTGGGTGGTCGGTGAGCTGGTAGTGGGTGTCGAGGTCGGTTTGTGATGTACTTGCAATGGCGCGGCATGAGCTGATAGACACCCAGTTTTTGCATTTGGGTCATTTCGTGATGGGGGATGTGTGCCACGACTGTCAGAGGTCTTTTCTGCTGGCTGTAGGTGACCGTAACAACCTCGTCGACCTGCACTGCAGCCTGGTGCTTGCAGCCTGAGTGTGTACGCTCGTACTGTGGCAGGTGGGTGCACCCAGTACTTGAGAGCTGCTTGAAAGCCTGCTTCATATAATTTTTAAACAAGCGCTCTGTGTCTTTCAGCCAGCAAAGCTTGTTGGACGCTTGAAAGCATGCTTGCATCGCATCGTTTCGTTATTATTGCTGGCTCTTTGCATCCATTGGCGTCCACCGCTGTCAACCCTCATTTTAAGCTACAGGGGCTTTTTCACCTTCTCATCTTTTCTAGCCAAGACATTACATATTATAGAACAATTTTATTCGTGAAGACAAACACTCTGCACCATCCTCAGGCCTTTTTCACATCGTGCAAGGGAGGTCGTCCATGTCCATGTGTCGAATCTCAGACTTAAGCAGCTGGACAGCTTGCTAATCCCGAACAACACCTTCCCTCCACCTATCTAACTGGCAGCACCTTCCCTGCTTCTGCGCCGAGAGGGTGCCACAGCAGCAGGATGACCGGGTCGCACGCCCTGCAGCGCCCTCAGTAGTACTGCTTCCGCGGGTTGCCCAGGGGGTTGGGCCTGTACTTGTAGCCCAGCATCATGCGCTTGCGGTACGCCTCAAACTCGTCGTCGTCCTCCTGCACCGCGCCGTGCGCCTGCGCGCCCCGCCCAGGCTGCTCAGAGCCCGACACGCGCCCGCGCTGCGCAGTGCCAGAGCACCTCCACCGCAGCGGTGTGGACGAGCTGTGGCAACATCGGCCTCGCTCGCGGGTGGGCACTGCCCATCCTAGGATGACTGGCGAGACCACAAATTGCACAGCCATACGAGCGTCGCCGCATCCACTCGAGGAGCACGCACAGGCCGCGACCCTGCAGCACGGCATGGCATGCATGGCAAGCAGCGCCGGGGCGGGCAGGCGCGGCGCACGGCGGCGCCCAGACCGATCTTGTCCTGCGCGGCCTTGGCCGCGCCGGCGGCGAGCGGCGCGGCGCGGCCGGTCGCGGCAGCGCCCAGGCCCGTGCCCTCCACCCAGCCCATGCCGCGCAGCATGCGGTGCCCGATGTTGTCCTCGCCGATGCGCTGCGCGGCCTCCAGCGCCGCGGCCTGCGCGCGCGCGGCCTCGCTGCCGCCGCTCGCCAGCAGGCCTGCCAGCTCCTCCGGCGGGATGTAGTCCTGCGCCGCCCGCGGCCGCCCGCTCTCAGCCACATGCAGGCCAACGCGCTCGCTAACTTGTGAGACTTGGCAACCCATGCAGGTAATGCGTATCAGCGGGTGAGCTGCGATGGCTGCAGCGCTGCGCCGCCACCGCCCGCCAGCAGGCCGGCCGGCGGCAGCTCTGCAGCCCAGAAAGCAGGCATTAAGGGCACGAGTCCGGCGCACTGACACACTGCATGGCATTCACGGCTCTTCGCGTCACAACATGACGCGCCCAGCGCCGCGCCTGCCTCGCGCGCACGCGGAGCGGCGGCGCGCGGGGGCGCCCATGCACAGTGCATGCGTCTACCAACCATGCCCCACGCCCGGCAGCGCACGCACGGCCGCCTCATGCTACCACGCCCGGGGCGGCGTAGCGGCGCGCGCGGTGCGCACCGGGCGCGCGCCGGGGCCGGGAGCGCGCCTGCATGTGGTGCCCGCGCTTGCCGTCGTTCTTGTACACGGCGACCTGGCGCCGCCTGTCGAAGCTGGTCTCGTTGAGGTGCTCCACCACCTCCTCGCGCGCCGGCCGCGCCTGCTCGTGCCGCGCCGCCAGCGCCGTAAACGCCTCCATGGCCGCCAGGCTGTCGCCGCCGGCCAGCGCGGCCGCGGCGGCGCTGCCCTCCGGCCGGCCGCGCGCCGCCAGCACCGTGTTGACCGGCGCGGGCGCGCCTGGCGCGCCGAGCGAAATAGTTTGGCCCTGTGAAATGGAAGACAGCTTGTGCAGGCGCCTGGAGGCTGCTCCGGCCGCCCGCCGGCACAGGCCGGCGGGGCGGCGCAGGCCCGCACGGCTGCCGCCTCTGCAGGCACCGCTGCCCCTCGACGCGCGCGCTTCGGCAGGCATGGGGCGGCGCCCTGCGCCAGCGGCCCGGCCTCTGCTGTGCACACGGGCGGCCCGCAGCGCACCTCCGTCGCCGCCGCGTGCAGCGGCGGCCGCCTCCTGCGGTGGCGCGGCCGCCGCGGCCGCCTGCGCCTGTGCGGGCGGCGCAGGCGCGGCAGCGCCCGGTCTGTGGTCAGGCCATGCCGCAGCCGGGTGCGGCTGCGCCGGCCAGCCCGCGGCGGCCTGGCTGGGCGGCGCCTGCGCGGCGTAGGACGGCGCCGGCGGGTAGCCGCCCTGTCGCAATGGCAGCCACTCTTCAGGCTTGGTTGGCTGCGCCTGGCGGACACACGTGTTTAAATGCGCATCAAGGACAAGCGCATGCAGGCGGACCACTCCAGCGCGCCCCGCAAGGCACCCACGTCCGCCTGCGTCTGCACGTCCAAGTGACGCCCGTGGCGCGTAGTGCACAGCACGCACGTCTCCACACTGCCTTTTACGGACCAGCCCTCGCCGCGGCGCGCGCACCTGCTGGCCATGCGGCGCGTACGCCGCGTGCGGCCCTGCGCCAGCGCGCACGCCCGCCTGTGCGCCTGCCGCCTCTGCCTGCGCCCAGCTGGGTGCCGGGACGGAGCCGCCCGCGCTGGCGGGCCGCTGCTCCGAGCCAGGCGGCGGCGCGTAGCCAGGCGGCGGCGCATAGCCAGGCGGCGGCGCATAGCCAGGCTGCAGCGCGGCCGCATGCGGCGGGACAGCGTGCGCGGCGTGCCCCTGCGGCGCTGGCGGCAGCGGTGGCGGTGATGCAATGCCGCCGCCGTTCAGCGCCGCTTGAGCCGCTGCCACGCGCTGCTCATAGTACCGGTACTCGGCCGAGTCCATGTTGAAGAGGAACCTGTGGGAGGTACACCGTAGGATGACAAACAACTTGCCTGGCAAGCGTGCTATCCAGCACATGCTAGAAGTTGCACTAGCCTTGTAGCACCAGCTAACGCATGGACAGAAGTGGCGCAGGATGCGCGCAGCGGCGCGCGCCGGAAGGGCCCGTCCGCCGGGTTGCGCTGGCGCGTAACCTCCTCAAAGCTGCGCCCGTTCTTGGCCACAAACTCGGCCAGCTTGTCGGCCACCTTGCGCACGTCGCCGTCGTCCGGCGCCGGCGGCGGGGCCGACGGGCTGGAGCCGGCTGGCGCGCGCGGGGCTCAGGGGCCCTTGTCAGCCCGGGGCGGGCCAGGCGTGGGTGCCGCCGCTTGCTTGCAACATGCTCTGTGTCTTTCGGAGCCGATGCGCTCCTTGCGTGCAGCCTTTGAGGACACAGCAGCAGAACTGCGTAGACTGCAGGCTGGAAAGCACGTCAAGGGCCGTAAAGCCTTCACAAGCAGGACCTGGAGTAGGCCCGGTGCGCTGCCGCTTGGCATCCTGCGCCGCGCCCGGCGCTGACGCGCCGTCCGCTTCGTCGTCGCTGCTGTCGGCCGCCGAGAATACGGCCGCGGGCTTTGCGGCGCGGGGCGCGGCCCTGAGACCGAACGACAGCCGGCCGGGCGCGCCGCGCTTGGGGTTGGAGCCCAGCGAAAATGAAAGGCCCTTGTCGGCCATCCCACTGGCACGGAGTCACCGGGTGCCGTACGCACAGCTAGGAGGGGCTCTCTGTGAAATTCTGGACGCAGCAACTCTCTGGGGCTGTATTACAGCTTAAGCGATCAAGAAAGAGGGGCGTTGAGGAGAGGGGGATGTCTTCATCCGATGCACATTGACTGCATGGGAAGGCCTTGCCTGCTGTGCACCCAGAACACGGGCTCAAGTGCTGTGTAAGATGCACTACATCAGTTGTTCCCACCACTTGTGTTTTACACTGCTTCAACACACCTGATCATAGCAATGGTCCGGGACGACACATCGCGAACACTGCATGCCAGGGCAGACTGCCCTGGGCAGTCCTCTCAGCTCACACCTACACATCTATCGTCGAAGCGATTTATCATTGCAACATGAGCTGAGAGCACCAGCAACACTGATGTTAAGTGCAGTAACAGCCAAGCGGAGTGCACGGGCTCCAAGCACGTGGGGGCCAGCAACGACGCCAAGGGCCAACGCATGCAAAATCAAGACAGGCTGCGTGCAGCACACTCACACCTCCCGTTCAAGGTGGGATGATAGCAGCATGGCAACCGCACCTGTTGCAACGCTTCATGCCAGGCCCACAGCGTATGTGCGTACATGGCACATAGGGTACAGAAAGAACGCAGACAAATGCCAACCATGACATGCAACACAGGGATGAGATTAGACTTGAACTCATTGCTAGCATGGCCATATGGCCTGTTCATTATTGCACACTCACAGCATACACAACGACAGCCAGCTGCACCCAAATCGCATAAGTGGCGGCCCCGCGGACCAGTCTATCGCTCCCGCACTACCAAGCAGTGGGTCACGCTTTCTTTCGTCGCTACACGCGCCCCGACGCGCGCGGCAGCGCGGCGCTCCCAGGGCAACCACATAGGCGGCGCGCTCCTGGACTTGTGAGCCCCGCAGCCCATGGCGCGGGTCCGGCTACACGCGCGCGGGCGCGCGCGGCGGCGCGGGGCCCCAGGGCACCATGGCTGCGCGCTCCAGGCCGCGCACGGCCGCATCGCTGGCGGCCGGCGCGCGCCGCGGCACGCTGCTGGGTTTGGGCTCCAGCAGGATCAGCTGCGTGCGGCCGTCGTTCCAGCGCCTGCCGCACGCGATCACAGTGAGGGTCTACCCAAGGACAGAGCACGCTGCAGGCCTTGCGCCAGGCACGACAGGATGAGCGGCGCGAGCGCTTCTCCGTGCCACGCCCGACCTCGAAAGCAGGCTCAGCGGCGCTTAGCGCGCTGATAGCCTCCGCCTGACTCCTCTAACATGTTGACGATTGAACATGCAGGCGACCCTGCCACCACCTCCATGCCTCTTGAGCCTTAAATTTAGACTGTGCAAAGCTACAGAGCAGCCTGCAAGCTCTCCCTCACAGTGCGAATGCTGGCACCGTCAGGCAGAGAGGATGCAGGGTTTCCAGAGCGGCGGTCCGCACCGCTTCTTCGCGCGCTCCTCCATGCCCTCCGGGTTGATGATGAAGTCGATGGGCTTGGAGCTGCGGTCAGGTACATGGTAGTAGCCGTACAGGACGCGGCCCACAGATGCTGCGCGCGCCTGCAGCCCAACTGATGACTTCAGGTGCAAGTTGCTGTCAAGCGCACGCGCTTCCATGCAGCACGTGCTCTGCGCATGCCATAAAGTTGGTCCGCAGACGTGACGGATGGAACCACCGCATGTGTTGCTGAGATGTGCCGGTGCAAAATGGACGGCATGCTGTGGACCACGGATGCAAGGCCATGGCTTGTGTATGTAGGAGGCCCGCACCATGAGCTGCCAGTAGGTGAGCTCCTCGCCCTCGCCGCACAGCGCTGCCGCAGCCTGCACTGACAGCTCGCATGTGTCCCCCATCTGCGCAGCGGCACGAGCTGCATCAGAACGCTGAGACTGCACGATGCGCACTGCACAACCTCAGTGTGCCACGTGCGGGTACATGGCAGCAACGTTCCTAGCTGACATGTTGCACAGGTTTGTGAAATCTCTGACTTGCGCGGAAAGGATATGCGCAGTCAAGTGTGAAGCTTGTCTTCATGTGAGATGCATGGAAAGCGGCAGGTGCCCTGCGTGTGATCTGTGTGATTTCGTACCAACGCACAGGGGGCCACGCGCGCCTGCGCATACACCATGATGAGGCGCGGGTTGTACAGCGCGGCAGTCAGCAGCTTGCCGCTGTAGCTGGTCATGTTGACGCTGATGCCGATCGGCAGCCGGTAGCGGTCCTCGAAGCGCGTCTGCCCCTCCGCCGCCACCTTCTCCGCGATGATGTTGATGTCCGGGTAACCATCATCCTGCGCGTGCTTGGCTTTAAGTGGAAAAACATCCACCCTACCACTCACATGCCAAGACCACACCGGCGGTAAGCTGTGATTGGCAGCCCGGGAGGGGAATGGCACAGCGGCCTTGCATGCTTTAAAGCATGTCTGGCGGTGCTGTGCACTTGCACAGCAGGTAAGGTGCAGTGCTAACATTAAACTCGGTCCAGTAACCATGTTCAAGATGCATACACCGCTCTTCATTCAGGTCCTCATGCAGGCTGACAGTGACGACAATGACGGGACAAAATCGCATCGAGCACCTGCAGAGCCTTCCGCAGATGCAGCTGCACCAACAGTATCAGCGACTCCAGGCGGAGCACATCACGGCGCTCGTCCAAGCCTTGGATGCCATTCGTGTCGTCCAGGTCTGCGTATCAGTCAGCAACTTGGACACTTACGCTGCACATGCACATACTCGGTGCACAATTTCCTGCGGCAGTGGCTAGCTAAACTGTGGAATTGCATGTGTTTGTATGGAGTGAGCATGTCACAAAATCAGCATGCTGGGCGAGCACACCTGGATCCACCCAGCTCTGGTCACATAGAATGATGGCCGTCGTGTACCTACGACGTGCAGACTCCACCTCACTCATTTGCATGATATTTGAGCGTCCTTTTGCACCAGCATGAGCGCATACAGCCTCATACAAGGAGATTGGTCCTCTGGCACATAGTGTGAGGTTCACACGCCATACAGCTCAAGATGTGAGCGAGCAACAGCTTGGGGGTAGCCTCGCTGCAAGTCCGTCAGGCTTGTTTGAATTAGCATGTGTGAACAGCAGTGTCCAGAAAGCAGGCTTGTCTGCCCCGAGTGCGCACTGGGTGACGTCCAGGCAGCTGGTCATCTCGTCGGCCTCCAGCGGGTTGCCAGCCACATGGCGCAGGTCCAGGCGGCGCAGCATGGAGCGCGCGCGCACGCGCTCCAGCATGCCGTCCGGCGCGCTCGCATGGAACAGCGTCAGGCTGCTCCCCTCTGCGTGTGCACCGCCGCACGCTGAGCGTCTCAACGATGCCTTATACAGTGGCGCAGCTGCGTGGCCAGCAAACCACATGCGAGCCCGACTGCTGCTGTGCTACCGAACCGCCTTGATCACGCTGCAGGCTCCCACACCTGGCACACACCTCTCACCTATGAGCAGGTTTGCACACGAGACAGCAGGGCGTGCAGGTTGCGCTGGCGCTCCTCAACACTCGCATGTCCTGCAGCCCGCCGCCCGTGCCAGCTCGGCGTGCGGCCAACCTGGCAGCGCGGCGGGCCCATGGTCAAGCTCGCGCAGCAGGTCGCCCATGAACGCCTCGCCCGGCCACCCGCAGATGAGCACCGCCTGCGACAGCCGCGCGAGCCAGCATGTGGTTCTAGGCACTTGCTGCTAAGCAATCCAGGAAGCGCAGAAAGGCCGGGACAGAGTGCAGACGAGTGCCAGGGAGCTCAGCAATGCACGTGGGTCTCCTCACGTTCAATATGTCACAAGCTAGGGGAGCACCTCCGGGCCGCAGGAGTCGTCCATGGAGAGCTCCTGCAGCGGCGCGACAAACATGTAGGCTGCCTGGCCGCCTTCGGCGCCCACACGCGCAGCGAGCGCCGGCCGGCCGCCCCCCGGCCGCGCCGCGCGCACGGGGCCGCTGCCGTTTGCGAACGCTGCCTGCCGCACAGGCGGCACTGATAAGCCAGTGAGTGTCTTGCATCGCAGCGGTGCAAGCCTGCGCTGACCTGTAACATTGCCATACTCTGCACAGCGTGCAAAGCTGGATCGGCCAGCAGAGCTGGCCGACACAGTGATTGCAGCGGCGCAGCTGACACACGCAGCGCCTACGATGCTCATCCAGCGCCCCGGTCACTGAGGCGCCTGCAGACGCGGCGTGACCCTGGAGGGGGCAGCTGCGGCTGAAACTGGCAGGGGGTGGCAACGGGCTTGAGATACACACCTGCAGGGCGCGGTCCTCGGGCGTGAGGTCCGGGTCCAGGGTGGACGTCGCGGCGGCCACGACCGCGCCCACGCTGTAGTGCGGGGAGATGGGCGCCTCGGGCATGCTGCTCGAGCGGTAGGTCGCAGGGTCCCAGTCGCCTGCAATGGGACCTCGTGTGATTGGCCTCTTGATTTAATATGGTGAAGCAAGCGTCATGAAATTATATGTGATGGTAGTCTCAGTTGCCCCCGAGCCGGCCGCCGCCCCTCCTAGTGGATTTCCAAATAGACACCCCAAAGAGTGTACGAGGCGGCGCCCACCGCAAGCTGTCAGTTGAGCATAGCTCGTGTCAAGCAAAATGACATACATTTAAACACGGAAGCGCATTCACAGTGACTGCCCACCCCGACACCTGTGCACTGATTGCAGCCCTGTTCCGGCCGCCTGTAATTACTGAGCAAGGTTGCTGCCGATGGGCAGTGCACATATTTCATGAACATCCGGTCACCACAGCACGACTTGGGCACACATGTCACGCCCATGACCACAAGGGATCATGGAAGGACCAAAGGGTGTGCAGCCGACGAGCGATGCATCCCCCTCAGCGGGCGCACCCAGGTCAATGGGCATGGGCGCGGCCAGCGGCTGGCACTCGGACGCCGGCAGCGTCACCGGGCGCGTCATGACCACCTCGTCGTCCGCCGCCAGCACCGTGTCCGCCGCGGGCAGCACCGTGCAGCGCCGCAGCGCCGGCTGCACTAGCCCATACCTGACGCGCCGCCGAATTTCCTGTCGACAGCGTGCTGCGTGCGCCGTGCATCCTAGGCCTTGCACTTGCTTAGGTGGATCCAGGCGAGCACGCACACCGGTGCCCCTTGCCTGGAAGTCATGTTCACTGATGCCATGCTTGTCATCCTTCGCGCCTCATGAACCTCTGGCTGAGAAAAACAGTGCAAAATTGGAATGCATCGAACGCGCTGTGGTTGCGCATCTGAACATGGCAAATCATGGGCCGTAGTATGAGAACTTTACACAGAAAGCAGACGGCACTGACCGCCTGATAAAGGGCGCAGGCGGGGGCGGGGGCCGTACACGGTTGCATGCGGCAGGTAGGCCTGCAGCTCGCTGTATCGCCGGCCCGCAAAGCTTGGGATGCGCTGCAGGTACACCTGCACGGCTTGCGGACGCCCCGTCGCCGCAGGACTGTGCAGCTCGTCACCGAGTGACTCTGGCGTCCAATGGCAAGCGCGCAGGCCCGCGCACGCCCACATGCAGGCCCGCGCACGCCCGTTGACTGCTGGAGCAGCGGGCGCTGCAGGCGCCGGCGAGCGCGGCAGCTCGGGCCCACGCTGCCGCTACGGCGGGGCGCCGCGCCTGCGGCCGCATGGAGAAGTTCCAGACGATGTACGTCACTGCCGCGACCACCGGGTGCTTCACCATCCTGGACAGCCTGGCGCGCGTGGGGACCCACAGGGATGAGGGTGGCAGATAATCTGGCGGGACGACATCGCCCGTAAGCACGCATCAGAGTGCTGCCTTACAGCGCCGGCTGCGGCGGCGCCGTCGGCACGAAGGCGGGCGGGCCGGCCGCCAGGGCTGCACGGAATTGCATTGGCGGCGCGCCGCCGCCCAGGTGGGCGCGGCGCGGGGCGCACCGGCGCGCGTTGAGCTCGCCGGTGTGCAGCGCCATGGTGCGCGCGGAGCAGCTGTACTGCAGCACGCTCAGCGCGTTGGTGGTCTTGACCTCCTGCCGCGCCGGCGCGCGCGGCTCGTGGCGCTGGACAAGCATGGCAGAGTGCGCATGGCGCAAGGCTGGGCCCACTGGGACTTTGTCATGTCTGCGTGATGCGGCTTGGCACATGCCACAACACGCTAGAAGGTTATATACACAAGAACGTGTGTAAAAAACGTATGTACTTAGTGTGTTTGTGCCAAGACCAGTGCGCTGGTCACCGCGGAGCGCGAGCGCACACCACAACGATGCGGGCAGTGCTCTGCTCGGGCGCGGACTGCATGATCTCGTCCAGCAGCACCGCCGCACGGATGGCCTCCGCATCAGCCTCCACAGGGCTCCTGCAGGGCGGCGGCACACGCTGTGACCTGAACCCGCGCTGGCGTCCTGAAGCCTGGGCCTGCCGCCAGCAGTTCCAACACATGCCAGACCCTGAAGTTTGCCCCCAAAATCAGCTGCCACGCCACGCCTGTTCCATGCCAACACACAGAGAGGGGCACGCCGCCCCCACCAGCACCAGCGGTCACCGGGACTGCCGCCGTCTGAGTCAGCGCACCGGGAGGAGTCGGACACTATCACAGTCGCCGCGGCGCTCGCTGCCGCGACCTTGCGCAGGTCCGCAGGCACCAGCGGCGACCCCTGCACGCCGCCGCACGTCTTTGCACTGCCCCGCATGACACCAGATGGATCCAAGCGTGAGCCTGCCGTGCACGGTCGTCTGCACCGCATCGCTCGCAGCGCACACGGCTGCGCTACACCTTGCACAGCAGCTGCGGAAGAGAGGAGCGCATTGGACATGCTCTGCATGCATGCTCTGCGCCCCGTCCAAAGCGCGAGGCGGGGGCAGCCTCTGGCGCGCGCGCGCGCCGGCGCGCGCCTGGCGGAACACCAGCTGCGAGCCGAAGCGCTGCGCCGGCGGCAGGATGCGGCGGAAGAGCGCCTCCAGCTCTAGCTTGGCGCGCTGCGTCATGACCACGATCACGCGGCCGCCCTCGGCCTCGTACGCGTGGCACAGCTGCGAGACCACCTTCTGCACGACCTCCAGGTCGCGCTGGCTGTCGCACCAGCCCAGCAGCAGCAACTGCGCGCGCGGCCGGCGCCGGCGGTCAGGCGCGCCCGCCGCACAGCAGCCACCTGCTGCACAGCAGCCACCCGCTCCTCGCTCAGCTGTTTCACCGCACATCGCGCTGCCGGGGACTCCGTCCCCGTGCTGATGTTTGCTGCGGCCTGGGGCGACGCGCTGGCCGGGCGCCGATGCCGGCCGCGCGCATCGCAGTGGCAGGGCCGAGAGGTTGGACCTGCGGCACGGCAGGGGTGCCCGAGGTGGGGGGCGCACGTGGCCCTTCTCGAATACGCGGCTGCCGCGCTTCACGTTGTCGTCAAGCACCTGCGGCCCGTGCAGTGTCGGTCAAGGCTCACCCGCGCCGCTCTGCAAAGCTGTGGCCGCTGACTGCTGTGGCATGCTGCATGCGCGCTTCATGTCAGCCCTCACTGGTTCTATACACTGGCGTACAACCAGGCACACACAAGCAGACACGCAGGGAGGTGTCGCTGCATGCGCGCCCAGCAGCTGCAGCGCGGGCGCCGCGGCCGCGCGCGCCTGCAGCACGACCTGCTCGATGAGCGCCAGGACCAGCGCGAACGCGGCCAGGCCGCCCACGGCCACGCCGACGCTGAACACCTGCTGCGCCGCGCCCGCCGACTCGTCCGCCAGGTCCTGCCCGAACACGACCGTGAGCACCTGCGCGCGCGCGCCCCTAGCCCGGGTCAGCCACGGGCGCGGGCAACGCGCTTGCTGCGCATGCTGTCGATCTTGTGGCCCTCAGCATGCCAGCCACTAGCAATGCTAGTGCCAGACAGAGTGCTGCAGCCGTAGGGTTGTGCAATGGTCTTGCAGCAACTCCCCTCGACGCACGCATATGCAGCACATGGCAAGCCTGTGACGCACACATCAGCAGAAGCAGATCATTTCATGGTGTGAACGATGACCATTGCGACAGGGCCGCGGCCCCTGCGCAGCGCGCCGCGCTCGGCCGGCGGCAGCCGGCGGGGCGCGCGCCTCATAGATGCTGAGCCAGAAGGGCTTGGGCCCGGCGCGCGGCGCGGTGGTGTCCAGCGCGTCCACGACCGACGACTTGATCCAGCCGAACAGCGTGATGACCGTCAGGTTGACGACCAGCACCAGCTGCAGGTCCGACCACGTGTCCTGCCTGCATGTGGCCGCGGGGTTGAGCTCTACAAGCCCCTGCTGCCCAAGGCAGCGGCTCAGCCACACTGCGGTGATGCGTGCCAAGCCACACAACATAAAACGTGAGTCGTGTCTCGTTTGCCGGTGCAAGCGTACAGAACCGTCACTGCGCTGTCTGAAAACACAGCAGTGCCCTTTTGAATTTGCAGCTACATAAGCGCTGGCCCGGTTGGACTGCGACTGTGCTACGTCGTCTGTCAGGCACTCAGGCTCAGAGTGCTCTGACAGCTCCACTCCTCGAAGTGCAGGGCTGGCTCTATGCGCTGCCTTTGCCGGGCGCTGCAGCACAGCGAGCAGCCCGCGCCTCCAGCAGAAGTAGCGGTAGGCCAGCTTCTCGCGCATCTCGTGCCAGCGCCAGCGCTGCATGCGCTGCCACGGGCTCGCCCTCGGCGCCACCGCCTGTGGTGATGGCAGACTGAACGCGTCCACCCAGTCCTCCTGCTCAGATATGCGCACGCTGTCCGACCTGCAAGACAACAGCCCACGCGGTAAGCCATGCGCCGGGTGCCATACCAGACAGGGCGCCGCGGCGCGCCGGCGCGCGTCCTAGGTTTTGCATCAACTTGCCGCGGTGCGCGGCAGCGAAAGCATCAGCAGGCAGTGGGTTGGAGGGCCGCACCATGCTGACCACTCGTCATAGCTGTGCAGCTCCACGTCAGGCCTGTCTGTGCCGGGGACCCCGTCCTCGGCGGTTGCCCGTGCCCGCCTGCTGCGCCTGTGCTGCCTGTAAACAGGTGCCCGCTGATGGACGCAGGCCCGACTGCGTGGAGGCGCTGCATTGCAGCCCCTCAAGAGCGTCTGCCGCGCTCCAGCGCGCCCGGCTGGTGCGCGCATTGGCCGATTTGTGAGATGGCTCACATGCCTGCTGGGTATGGTAAACAACGCATAGCCAGACCCAGAGCAACAGAGCTGGGCAGTCACTAACACAGTGCCGGCATGCAAAGTTGGCATATATACAGATGAAGATGGTCCAGGTCACGAGTGCGGGCGCCTTATGATGAGCACAGAGCACTGGGGCACAGAACAGAGCAGACTTTTGCCCGTCGTACAGCCGTACGCGGCCTTGGTCGGTCTGGGCCCCAAAACCCAAAATGGGAGATGGTAGGTAGGTTGCGAGTGCCACAGGGAGAGGAGCTACCAGACATGTGCTCGATTGACATGCCGTTGCAGCATGTCAGCATGTTGGTGTAATGGTGTGAAGGCGGTGCCCTAGCTTCATGACGCCATGCAGTGCATTGTGTTAGCTCTATTATGAGCGTATGCACTGCAGGTGCAATAAAGAGCTCAGCCCCACGCTCGCGGTGCAGAGCCTGCGTTTGTCATGAGTAGCTCGCGAAGCTGCCCAGCACCACATGCGGAGCATTCTCGCGTTACATCCATCTAATTTTTGTTCACCAGGCCTGCGAGCGTAAACATAGCAGCAACCCATTATAGTGGCTCACAGGAAGACGCACTCAGCACACACACTCACCTCTCCTCTCCGCTGAATACACTCCGCACTGGGCCCGCTCCTGGCCAACAGCACCCATCCGCAGCAATCCTGCCTGGCACCCGAGCTCCAGGCTGACGCAGGCTGGCGCGCAGGCTCACATACGGCCGGACATGCACAGTGCCTGCAGCAGGACCGCAGCGCGAGGGTGCACCAGCGCTACGCATGCTCGCTGCCGCATGCAGCCGGCGACATGGGCACGCTGCCAGGTTCCTCAAACGGCGCGCAACACGTGCGCCACGTTCGCCGAGCAGCACACGCGGGAGCGCCGCGCCCCGCAGCGCGCGGGCGGTGCGTCACAGCCGCAGGCTGGAGAGCAGGCTGCCGCACAGGTCCATGAAGAGGAACAGCTCGCCCGCAATGCGCTGCACGCCACGCAGCAACCAGTCAGTTCCGCACAGTGTGACGGCAGTTGCAGAGCTCGGGAGCCGCGCAGTCGCTCCGACGCAGTCCGGGCCCGAAGGCCAGCGCGTGCTGCGGGGGCCGCGACAGCTCGATGACAAGTCACAGCCTTGATGATGTGACCAGCGCTGCAGCGGGGCGCTGTCGGCATGAGGGCGGCTTGTGATACAGCCCCTGTGTCAGCATGGGTCACTGCTTGCAAAGGACAGCAGGCTTCGTCTGAAACAGGCAAGCATACATGCGCAGCGGAGCAGAGAGACACCCTGTGCCGCTCCTGCGGGTGTGCTGCCAGGCGCCTGCCAGGGCGCGCCTGGATGTCGATGCAGTACTCGCCGTCCCGCATCTTGTACATCTGCAGCTCAAACTTGAGCACGCGCTCGCCGCCGCTGCTGCGGCTGGCACTGCTCCTGCCGACGCCGCCGCCGCCGCCGACGCCGCCGCCGCCGCCGCCGCCGCCGCCGCCGCCGCCGCCGCCGCCGCCGCCATGGCCGCCGCCTATCCGGTTGCCGAGCGTCATGACGCCGGCCACCTCTGTATCGCTGCAGCCGCCCTCGCCTTCGTCCATGCGCGCCTCTGCGCAGCACCCCAGGAGTAAAGGAAGCCTCGACTATGAGTAGCACGAAACCAATAAAATTGTTGAGCTTTTAGCGCCGCCTGGCACAGGAGCACGCCAGCAGGAGGGCGTCTGCCCCAGGGCGCTTGACGCGGTGAAGGCGCAGCATGCCTCTGCCATGCATGAAGGATCTCTGCAGGGACAGGTGCGCACATCAACCCTAGGGCCTGTTAACAAACTAGTTAAGAAGGACGTCCTCAGTTCACCTTGTACAAGATCCAACACGCGACCTCAGCATGCTACGATCCCTGGGAGACATGCAACCCAGCGCCCTGGTCGTCCAACCAGGCGCCGCTGCCATGCACAGACCCGGCGCAGCGCCCAGGCGCAGCATGCGCGCCTGCCACCGCCGGCGCGGCCGCGCGGCACTTGTAGTTGTATGGCCCCACCTTCTTCCAGGCCACGCGCAGCCCCTGCCGCACGCGCGCTCTGTGGCCAGCCCGCGCGCTGCTTGGCGCCTGCAGGCGCGGCAAGCGAGCCCGGCATGGCACATCGCCCCACGACAGCAGGACCAGACCCCGCTCAACTGCGGCGCCGTGTAAGGAGCATTGCAGGGTGAGGCCATTGCAGGGTGAGGCGGTGCGAACGATGGCATCTTGCCAGCCACGGCATGCCCTGAATGCCACCAACCCCTGCTGGCCTGGCACGATGCATGCAGAGCCCAGGCATGCTCTGCAGCCTCTCTGTACCTGCTCTTCTGCGCGCGCCCTCAGGAGAAGACACGCGCATAGCCTCCCCAAGCCCCAGCCTCTCACAGGCACCACCACAGGCACCACCAAGCATCCACCCCCAGCGGCGCGCAGGGCGCGGCGCGGCGCACCTGCAGCGCGCGCAGCAGCTCGGCGACGACCGCGCTCGGGTGGCCGCGCGAGTGCACGCCCAGCCGCCAGCGCCGCTCCGCCACCAGCCGCTGCGCGGGCATGTGGCCGCCCACCGGCGCGTTCATCATGCCTGCGCGCGCGCGCCCGGGCGCGGTCGAGCAAGCCCTTGCGACGCTATGAACAGGAGCAGCGTTCGCCGTGCGGCCGTGCACACAAACCCTGCAGCAGCACGCCATGCTTTGCGGCAGCAAGTGTCAGCCACTTTCCGCGCTCACACATGTCGGCAGGGGCATGCTCAATGCTTGTGACATGCCTGACATGCCGCTGAGCAGTGCGGGCGATGAGCAGCTGCGCCAGGTCACCAGCGGCTCGCCAGCCAAGCGCATTTGCACACATAGACAGCACGGCGGTGCACCCTTTGGCATGCCATGCCATAAAGGCAGGCCAAAGCAGTATGTGAGGCGGACCACAGGCCTAGGGCCAGGCACTTCAGAGCATCTACGACCTGCGCTACATATCACTAACAAGCTGTCCTCCCCTCGCCTGTGGCGTCGGAGCAAGGTCCCACTCAGCGCATAGGGCTGCGCATGCGGCCAGCGCAAGCGCGGCCGGGGCGCGCGCCCGACGGGTAGGAGTGCGCGGCATCGCTGGCCTCGCTCAGCTCTGCTCGCAGGTACGCGCTGCTGGGCATGCGCCGCCGGTTGTCCTGCATCAGGTAGTACGCCACCGTCGCCTGCGCGGCGGCGGGCACTTACCGCCAATGAACAAAGGGTTGTGGCAGGTGGAAAGCTGCAGGGCCTGGTGGCCCCGCGCCACGCCCGCAGCAGAGCCTGCGCAGCTGTCTGCGCCGCCAGCGCAGGCTCGCAGGGAGGGGCATGGCTCGCAAGGTGGCTGCGATGCTCGGCCCGTGTCACATGCCCACAGCAGCGTCAGGCAGATGGCTCGATCCACAAGCTTGCACTGCCCGCCACAGCGTCGCGCACGACCAAAAATAGTGCTCAGAGCTCGAGCCCTTGACTGACAGCCCGCGCGACGCGACAGGCCCGCGCTGTCAGCGAGCGCCTGTGCCGCGCCGTGCTGGCGGCCCGCGGCGCGGGACGTGCCGCGCGCGGGCCGCGCCTTGTTCTGCTGGCGCTTGCGCAGCGAGTCGACGACCATGTCGCGGTCGAAGCCCAGCTTGGCGACCTCCGCCACCATGTCGCCGTCCACCTGCGCGCGCGCCCCGCGCTCAGGGCTCGCGCACGGCTGCAGCAGTGGTATGGGAGGCCACCATATCAGCGTCAACCTGCGCGCGTGCCCCGCCCGCATGCACAGCCGCGCAGGTGCCATGGGAGGCACGCTCGCCGCACAGCAAGGCGCCAGGCCTGTGCATCTCGCAGCGCGTGGCTCGCCGGCCGCATGGCCGGCAGGCCTGCCTTCAGCTCATCGCCTGCGTGAGGGAGAAACCGCCCTGCAGGGAGAGATACCATGAAGGCACACACATACATTGCCCCCCACTGCACCTCCAGTCGTCAGAAACCCCTGAGACTTCCTTTCCAAGGGCCCAAGCAGACCCACCTGCGCCGCTGTGGCAATGGTGTCGGCCTGCATGACGGCCAGGTAGCGCGGCAGGTGCAGCGTGAACCACGGGTGCTGCCTGCGCGCCGCGGCAGGCAGCACACTCACCTCATGATGCTGTTTGCAGGGTGCTGCGGAGCTGCGGCGCATGCGCTGCCTCCCCGCAGGCGCGCAGCCGCGCCGGCATGACCCACTCACAGATGCCCGGCCGCCGCTGCTCCAGGCCAGGGCCGGGCGCCGCGCCTGATCTCGGGGATGGTGATCCGCTTGAGCGGGTCGACGAGGAGCATGCGCGGGATGAGGTCGCGCGCGCCGGGGCTCAGGTGGCTGGGCAGATTGTAGATGCCGCCCTTGATCTTCTTGAACAGGTTGGGAATGTTCTCGTCGTCGAACGGCAGGCTGCCGCACAGCAGCGCGTACAGGATCACGCCGCAGCTCCAAACGTCCACCTCCGGGCCCGCGTACAGGCGGCCAGAGATCACCTGCGCGCGCGCAGGCCCAGGTTAGGCGCAGGTGGCGGAAACCCTACACAGCAGTTACCCTACACAGGTGAAGGGTCTTCACAGCAGTAGACTGTCTGCGCACGGACAGGCAGCCACCGGCTGCGAAGACAGGCGTTGCTGCAGGCGCGCCCGGCGCCGCGCCCGCGCGCGCGCGCGCGGCCGGCCGCGCGCACCTCGGGCGCGGCATAGTTGGGCGAGCCGCAGGAGGTCTTCAGGAAGTGGCCGTCGCGCATGACGTTGGACAGGCCAAAGTCGGCGATCTTGATGCTCATCTTGCTGTCCAGCAGCAGGTTCTCGGGCTTCAGGTCGCGGTGCACGACCATGTTGCGGTGGCAGTACTCCACGCCCGACGTGATCTGCGCAGGGTATGGACAAGGTTAGGATAGAGGCCAACTGGCACTTTTGTCCGGCCCGACGTGATCTGCGCGCGGCGCCCGGGCATGCGCGCGTCGGCGCGGCGCTGGTCGGCGCGCGGGGCCGGCGCGCCCGCGGCCGCAGCTGCCAGCATGCCGTCTGCAGGCCAGACTCAACGCCGCTGGCGGCGCGCGCTCACAGGCGGCAGATGTGGGTGTGATGGGTGTGATGGGACTCTGCTGTTAGCATGCCAGCAGGCACCAGCCCGGCTTTGCACGGCTGCGCGCGACATGTCTGGACCGCGCGCACGGCAGGGATGGCGAGCGCGGGCGGCGGCGGGGCGCACCTGCTGGAAGAAGTGGCGCGCCTCATCCTCCAGCAGTCGGCCCTTCTCCACGATGTAGTCGAACAGCTCGCCCGTCTGCGCGCGCGCGCGCGCGGGGTCAGGCCGGCAGCAGGGCCGGGCGACCCGGACAGGCTGGTCGGTTATGCAAGTCGTTGGGCCTGCTTCCCGCAAGGCAGCATCAGCCGTCCTTTGCATCTAAGCCAGGCGTGATGTGCACAAGGCAGCACGGCACTGCATGCTACCACTGGGAGCCCCACGTGATGTGCACTAGGCAGCACGGCACTGCATACTACCGCTGGGATGCCCGATGGTTGGCGCGTACAAGAAATACGGGACGGCAACATAAGCTTGCAGAGCTTGCCTTGTCTCAACAAGGGCACAGCTCGGTCACACACGAGGAGGCGGGTGCCACGCAGCGGTCTGGGCAGAGGGGTGCACAGCGCGCGGCAGGCAGGGCGGCGCCGCGCCTTGACGTACTCCATGACGACGTAGATGTCGTTGGGCGTCTCGATGACCTCGTACAGGCGGATGATGTGCGGGTGCATGAACAGGCGCAGGATCTTGATCTCGCGCCGCACTGCGCTCGCACAGCGCGTGCACCATGTCACGTCAACGCCGCCCACGTGCCATGGCCGCTTGGGAGCAAGCACGGCTACGCCCTCCAGCCACATTCGGCGGCTCAGGTGGAAGCATGCATGGCATCTGCTGCCTTGTGCTTGGCTATCTGCCCCTGCGGCTGCCTGCCACGGCTCAGAAGCGCTAGAGCACATACGCGCAGATATTCAACACACCCTTCCTCAGCGCTTACGAAGAGCACAAGCATGCAGTGCAAGAGAAGCACATGAGGGATGCCACGACTTGTCTCTCAAGCATGAGCTGCCACCAACGCCTGCTTAGGTCGCGCTCGCGTACGCGCCATGCCAGCAGGAGCGTGTCACGCAGAGCCGGCAGGAAAGAGTTGCCCGCTTGCGCCCTTCAAGCAAGCGCAGATGTTTGTTGCACCACGAAAGCTCCCAGGCGTGGGACTCGGGGCCGCACCCTTCTCCTCCATGTCCATCTGCTTGATTTTCTTCCGGTTCAGGATCTTGATGGCCACCTTGTGCGAGGTGAGCACATGCTCGGCCACCTTCACCTGCGCGCCAGGGCCGTGCAGCTGGCTCCACGGAGCTCTGCCAAGCTTGGCGTGTTCTCCCAGTGCAGAGCGCCTTACATGGCACCAGGCACAGCACGCGGGGCAAGCACGCCGGTCCAGGCTTGGACACGCATACACCCGCGGCGCAGACACGGCCTCCAGGCGGCAGCGCGGGCGGCCCGCCTTGCCGAAGGAGCCAATGCCGAGCGTCTTGCCCAGGCGGTAGTTGGACAGGAAGAACTCGGGCGTCTGGCTGTACCCGCCGCCCGCCTGCTGCTGCTGCTGCTGCGCCGACATGCCCGCGCAGCTTGCCTCGCCCCCACGCGCGCCCGGCGCTCACATCCAGGCCGCCCCGCTGCTGCGCGCCGCGGCCCTACGCCGCCGCATGGGGCCCCGCGCGCCCCTCCGCGAGCTCACACGTCCGCGAGCAGCGCCCGTGCTTACCAGGCAGCTCCCTTTGACCTCGTGAGGTCCGCTGAGGGACTGGGGCAATCTCTGGCCACGCCGCAGGAGTCACAGTAGCTCTTTTTCACCCAGCTTGAGCAAAGACACTAAGGGCAGGTCAGCTCTTGAGCTCTTGAGCACACCGCAGTCCCGCCTCTCAGTCTGGCTCCGTCAGTCCGCCTCGGATGGGTGCCCGCTGGGTTTGTCGCAGGGCTTCACAAGATCTGCCCATTGGAAAATGAGCACCAGCCCTTGACCCCGGTGATGCTCTTCATTCATTCATTCATTCTTGTCCAGACTCCCTTCCCACCTGCATTCCAGGCTAGCCGTCAGTGTATCTGCTCTCGAAGGATGGCAGCCCTGCTGCTCGGGTTGCTCCTGCTGCCCCTCGCGAGCGGTGTGTACCAGCCTTTCCCCAAGAGCGTGGACCGCGCTATTGCCATCTGCAACGAGTTTGACCAGGACCTCTGCGAGGTGCCGCGCTGCTGCGGCTTGCTGGGTTTGCGCCTGCGGTTTGCGACGGGGCCGCACACTGACGCGTCACACGCAGGCCGTGCCGGCGTGCTCCTTCTGCCGAAGCGTCTATGGAGAGGCGCACTAATTGCGGCCGCTGTGACGCCCAACCTGCCTGACGGTGCGCATTTCTTTGCTGGTGCCCTGCCGCGCCTGCCCTTGTGCACAGCAATTGCCGTGGCTGCTGGCTGCTTGTGCAGCTTTGCCTTAAAGTAAAGTGGCAGGGTGCGCTGCACTCGCGTGCAGCGCGGCAGTGCACCGCGTCATGCAAGGCCCGACTGAACCCGCGGCGCGTAGCGCAGAGCTGTACCCCTGCCGCTACCTGGTTGGCAACGGGCCGAGCAACGCGTGCGAGGGCAAGGCCGAGGCGGAGTGTAAGGCTAGCCCGTGCAGCTGGTGCGTCAGCGCGGCCGTGGGCAGCGCGTGCTACTCCCCGGTGCGCCCCAGCAACCTGGCAGACCCTGCTTGCGCTCACTGCGTGCGCACCTTGTGCGGCGCCCGACGTGGCAAGGAGCCCTGCGCCTGCGAGCTCGCCCCCCGCGTGCCGCACGCAGGAGGATGCCAAGCGCCTGCCGTCGGCAATCTTCACCTGCACCAACCCCTCCGTACACGCGCCTCAGCCGAGCGGCCCGCCGCACTCCACCCCCACGCCTACAGCGGGTCACCTGACCATGGGCGGCTACACGCCCGCAAGAGACCAGGCAACCGCTGGTTGAGCAGGCGCGTGTGGCAAGGCAGACATGCTTGCTTGATACAGCCGTGTAGGCCAGCGCAGCTCAGCTGCCGGCGGGTAGAGCCCTGGATACTTGGCCCTTTGGTCTGGCCTTGGTGGCACAGCCGGCGCTTGCGTGGGCCGCTGTCGGCTTTAGGGCCTGTGGGATTTTGAAGGGGTGCGCGCCCGCGGGGATGTGCCGCCGCCTAATGCAGTGAACCAGCCAATGCTGGCTGTGTTGCCTTTTATTTTATGTAGGGAGAGAGAGCAACGGAACACCTCGCTAGGGGTTTTTGTTTAGAGAGCGCGAGAGAACAAGTGCGGGCTGTGCCCGCGAGGATACTTTGTGTGGCGTGCCACTCGAGTTTTCCTACCCTGAGCGTGCACAAGAGGGGCCCAGGCTTATTGAAGCTGGCCCTCCTTGCGCAAGCCCAGGTGCTACAAGAGGCGCAGTACATGCTCCCAACGAGTGCGGTTGTTTGTTGTGACGACCAGGGATTTGTGTGCAGCATCTTCGTAGATAACCTAGACAAAGCTCAGGCATGGCACGGCAAGGCCTGTGCTCGCAAGTGTCCCCCCTCATGCGGCCATGCCTTCGAAGTTTGCACCGCGTTGACACCGCGTTGAGCTTGCTTTGGGTTCCTTACATTTGTGTGCTGCTTCAGCAGGCATGCACGCCAGCATGCAGGGTGCCATAGCACGCGCTGTGCTATGCACTCCTTCATGCTCTTTTGGCGTATACTAGGCGCATAACTCGCATGTTACTTCCTTGCATACCGCTACATAGAGCCGCTATTGAAATATCGTGAAAGCTGCTCCAGCAGTCATTGACCTGACATATGCTGTAAGTGTGCGCTGGCGCACAGAGGTCTGCATGCATCCACACAGCAGCACTGCGTTTCAGCATGGGGCCTCGCGCGATGTGCAGGATGCGCATGGGCTCTACAATAAATACCATGCTGCACAGCCGGTGCTGTGTCGAAGCTACTTAAACTGTGATGCGCATCACTGCATACTGTTGACATATGCGGGCAGACTCCTCTCATTTTGCAAGCACCACATCAGCGCTGGAAGGTTGCGGCAATAAGAGACAACCAGCATTGCCTGGTGCACCAGTCATGATTCATGATCATGAAATCAGATGCCCTAATCACACAAGCAGCCGTGCAGAGTACATATGACCAGCGCCTGTTCGTGTCACGGGTGTCACCAGCACACTTGTAGATCACACTGCAGTATTCACCGCCTCGCATGGCAAGCGGCCGTCTGCAGCCGCTTGACGCTGAGCGGCTGGCTGCCGAAGAGCGCAAGCTTGCTTTGGCGATCAGCCGCGTGCAGGAACAGGCGCAAGTGATCAGCGAGGCGGTGCGCCTGGGTGCGTCTGTTCGCGTGATGAAAGGCTGGTAGACTGCGCGTCGAAGCATCGCCTGCTGATGGATGGCATGTGCGCAGGGCACCCAGTAACTGATGAGCAGCGGGCACGCCTCAAACGGCTGCAGGCAGCCTTAACAGTCATCGCAGACCACCAAGCTGCCTTGCAGACCGCCCTGGACGCAGACGTGCGGCACCACCTTGAAAATATGCTGCAGCTGAGTTGCACTGGTACACTTTGTGCCCTCAGAGGCATGCGAGGTATCTTGGCTGCGTGCTCTGCAAGACATGTATACAGGCCCGTATGCTGCCTGGTGCTCTGACCATGCCTGCCTCCCCGCAGCTGCAAGCAGCAGAGGCGCAGAGGTGCGCGGCGCTCCGCGCGGACGCGCCACGTGACCCGGGGCACGTGCGCATGGAGGAGCTGCGCGCGCTGCAGCAGGCGGCGCTCACGCCGGATGACGTAGAGCAGCGCTTCCGCGCCGCACAGGCTATCAAACCGGTGCGGCGCCACGCAGAGGTCGCACTTGCGCTGCAAGTCCGCCAGGTGGACAGTGGTGTTCACATGTATGCGGTCTGGTTCTGGGTGGAACATATCTTCTGGCTGGTTACTTGGGCGCAAAGAACACGTGTTGCTGGCGCAAAGTGGGTGATGTGCAGGTGATAGGGCAGGAATGAAAGGTACTGCCTAGACAGTCACAGTGGCAGCTTCTGCGCGCTGGCAGGTGCTCGTGTCTGGGGGCGCGACGGGGTTCCGCGTTGCGCCCGACCTGGTCGCGATGGACTTCAGCTACCTGGAAAGCAAGCGCCCAGACAAGTGCTGGTCAGGGCGTAACCCCAACCACTGACCTAGCTCGGCCTCTGGCGTGCTTCCTGGGGCAGACACAACTACCGGCATGCAAAGGGGCAGGAGTTGGCAGACCTCGCCAATGGACCCCCGCCACTGACCTTGCACACTGACAGCCTGGTTGGCTTTCAGGCAAACTTGGCACACGGTATGCCAGATGTGTTGGGCATGCGCGCATGCACCCAAGTACTCATCTGCTTGAGGAGCAAAGCGATGAATGGGGCACCGGCAGCGTGCCATGATGCCACCCTCGTTTCACTGTGGTGTCCAAGCACAGTTGGCAATACTCGCTCAGCTGGCAGGACAAAGCCTAACCACATCAGCCCACAAACACAGCTTTGCCGCCGCGCGTCATACGGAAACGTGGGTCAAGGATGTCGCCAACGGGGATGGCCACCTCGCGGTAGAACGCGCTGCACTGGTACCTACGGCATGGCCGCTCGGCATGTCATTACCAGGTAGCGGGAAAGCCTGCGCAGCCAGGGAGCAGAACCACATCCACTTCATGAACAAGCAGTGCAGGCCTACAGTGCAGGCTCCACATGCAGCCGCGCGTTGAAGTGAGTGTGAGAAATACCCGGCGCCGCATGGGCGCCACAACCATGGAGGATGAACCGACCCCGTAGATTGCCAACACACTCACAGGGCTCGCACCCGACGCGCTGACGCAGGTGCGACGCGAACAGGCCCCACTTGTCGCCCGCCCCATGCATGCGGGCAATTTCGAGAAAGACGCGCCGCTCATCCTGCGTCCACTCGCCCTGCGCCTGCGCGCATGCGCCCGCCTGCATGCCGGCCCCACGCGTGAGCTCTGCACAGTGGCTGCTCCCTCGCGACTAATTCCGCAGCGCTCAAATGCGTAATGCCCATGCCGGCGCGACTGGGCGCAAGTCTGGCGCAGCCGTCGCCGTCGGAAGAGCAATAGACGCGCGCGCACCATTGACAACTAGGTTGTCCCTCGGCCAGCAAGACCCGCTGTCCCCTGCCAAACCCCATCCTGGGAGGCTGAAGAGCCTGACCCCAAAGTCCTGGTCGCACCGCCCCGGGCGCGCGCGCGCACCTGCACCTGGTCCGGGGCGACATGGCGGTAGAAGTAGCTGTTGGGGTTCTTGCGCAGCTGGGTGGCCGCGAACGCGCGCGCGTCGCTCCAGCCCTTGCCGCGCAGCGCCGGCGGTATGGCTGCACGCAGCAGACACCACGTCGCAATCGACCACGCATCGCAGTGGCTGGTGGACCACCCTGACATGGCAGGTCGCGCTCGACTTCTAGCGTCTGCTGCTCCCGCTGCGAGCCTCGGGCTGGAAGCCGCCATGTAAAGCAAGACTGTGCCTTCAACGTACACAGGCGCCACGCTCCAGCTGTCGTGGAGTTGACGAGTGACGCTCCAGCCTTAGCTAGCATGCCGGCGCAAGCGCCATGACTTGGACCTGCCTCATATTACCGCTCGCGGGACGCAGAGTAGGCTCAGGGTGCATGTTGTGTCGAGCAGCAGCAGGCGCGCACCGCTGCGGTCAATCTTGAAGCTGAATTTGCCGCCGCCGTTCTGCTCCCAGGCCTCGTCGGCGGTGCCGGCAATGCCGTACTGTTCGCAGACCTCGGGGTCTACCCACCTGCAGCCGGCAGCACCCCGCGCAGGCGCGCTGTCAAAACATGGTGTGCCCCTGAGCAGAGAGCAGTATGGAGCAGGAAGGCTGCAAGAGGCTGCTATGCAGTATAAGCATGTGCTACAGAGGGACTACAGAGGCGAGCTATCGCAGGCACTCGGAAAAGGTCAGCAATCTGGCGATGAGGACACACCTGGCGAGCGGTCCACATGATCCACAGGCAGCCCTGCGGCCCAGAGGAGCATTTTTTTCCAGCGAGCGAGCGCACCCGCGGTAGCGGCCGTCGGTGCGGACCGCGCCGGACACGTCCACGCCGCGCCACTGGAAGTACTCCTCCAGCTCCATGAGCTCGGGGCGCTCTGCGCTCCAGCACACTCCGGTGCAAATAGCAGGAGCGCAGCTACGCCGCCGCAGCATGCAGCATGCCGTGGGACGCAGCTATGCCACGCAGCATGCAGAGCGCATAAAGAAGCCTGCGGACGCCCAGCGGGCTTTGCAGCCCCGCACCATACCAGCGCTGTCATTGACATCAGCGCAGCAGCATGCACACGCATGCCCAGCCTGCCGTTGTCGAGCACCAGCCTGAGCCCAGAGGTAATTGCTTGCGCACGCACACAGGGCGGGGCCGCTCGTGACCGCACCTGAGGGGCTCGCAGCGTCGCCGTCTGCAGCAGCCGCGCTGGGCTCGGCGCCGCGCGCGCGCGCGGACCGCCGCGTCGGCGCAAGCTCCTCCGGGGGCGGCGCTGCGCGGCGCTTGGGCGGCTGGCGCGAGTGGGCGCCAGCGTCAGGCTCGCTGGGGCGAGCGGCCGCGCGGACGCTTGCAGCCGCCGCCGCAACGCCCAGTGCGTGCAGCTGCTCGCGGTTGCGCTGGATGCGGTACTCGCGCTGCGCGCCCGCCGACTGTCGTGAAGCCGCTGCTGTTGGCTGCTGTCAAACTGCAGAAATTCGTGATCCCAGTTGGCGGGTGGGTAAGTGCACAGCCATTATGGCAACACAAGGCCTTGCAGCAGGTGAGCGGAGCTGTCCGGTGCGAGCAGTCTCATGTATGGCAGCTCCTAGCTACGGAGACTGACGCTCCGGCTCATGGAAGCGCACCTCGCGCTCGTAGTCGTTCTCGGGCTCTGCGGCAGCTACCAGCGCCTGGCAGCCGTGCACGTCCACGAGCACCCGTGCGCGGCTGCGCTGTCGCAGGGCCCCAGCTTGCGCGGCGGCCTCCGCACTCACCACCTGGCGCGAGGCAGGCGCTGGGGCCAAGGCGTCAGCATCAAGTGCAGAGCTCTAGAAAGAAAAGTGTCCAGCTCAGCAGGTCGCAATATCCATGTGGTGGCCCAGCCGTGAGGGCACCGGCCGACAGGCCGTTTGCACACGCTCAGCAGCGCCTGCCGCGTCTGAGCAAAGCTGCGCGCCGCTCTCCACGCGCTGCTTCGCACGCGGCCGCGCAGTGCGCTCGCCAGCGGGCGGCTCCTGGTACCGTGCGGGGAGCGCGGCGCTGCGCTTTGGCCGACCACACGGCGCCGCTGGCTTTGGCAACGATGCCGTGCAGTGCATGGCACCCAGGCCGGACTGGCTGCCCTGCTGCTGTGGGCACTCTGCCGCGGCGTGCTCCGCTGACCTGCAGCTCCATGCACACTCTTTCCCGGTTTGCTCCGCAGACACGCACTTTCCAGCATTCTCCTTGCCGGAGGCAAACATGGAGTTACATAAATTGAAGCAAGAGCGCGCTCCTGACTCACGCAGCTGAACAGCCAATCAGCTAGAAGGTGTGCATATCACAGGCGGACCCAAAAGGCGGCAGCAGAACACTCAGCTATGGACGTAAAGATGTTTTCCCAGATCACATCACAAGGCTCATTGGAGGGCTTGCAGAAGAGAGCGCAGCTGCTGCTGAGCAAATCCATCACTTTTGAAAGTTGGCGGGTTTAGGTCTAGCTTTGCTCCGCACGTGAGCAATGCGAGCTCCTTGGAGCTACCTGGACAATTGTTGCATGTGTTCGAGACTATCTGTGGGGTGGATATAGCGCTCAGGGAAGCTGGCCTTTCCTCACCCGAACGCATGCCGGTGTTCGCACTCTCCCTTGTCGCTGCGCACAGCCCCCTTGAGAGACCAATACAGCCACTGATCTCGCTAAGGAACGGTATTTGCCCACTTGGCCGCGTGCGTGCAAGGGCGCCCGGGCGCGCCTGTGCTGCCGCGCGCCCCAGCATCGCTGCCGGCCAGCCCAAGGTGCTCATGTTCAACTTCTCCGACCGGCTCACACCGTACGAGCAGGTAACTAGCTGTAAGTGCACCTTTGACAGCAGTGAAGGTTGCACCTCTGCGTGCGGAGCCGGGCCTGCCTCTGGCTGGCGCGCAGACTTGTGGCGGGCACTGCGACACGCTGCCGCCACACCCGGCAGGCCTGGGAGCGGCAGAAGGAGCTGGTCGCGGACGTGCTCGCTGCCGCGGACGCTGCTGCCGCAGGGTCCGCGCGCAACAGCCCGCCGCCGCTGGCGGGCGCGCTGCTGCTGGTGCAGCACCCGCCGGTGTACACGCTGGGCGCCGGCAGCTCGCTGGCGCACCTGGGCTTCGACCCGGCCGCGCCGCCGCTGCCGCTGTTCCGCACCGAGCGCGGCGGCGAGGTGCCGCCACCTGCCGCTCACAGGCTCACAGCGGACTTGCCGTAGCTTGTGCAGACAGTGGAAATGCATGGCGTTTGTCTGTCCCTGCGTCATGTCCTTGAGGTTGAAGTTTGCAAAAGCTTTGGCTATGGAGCGAGACGCAGTGAGGAGGCCTGTGCAGCAGTACGCGGAGCAGCGAACAAAGCTCCTCCGCGCGTCTGGACAGGGCGTGGCCGAGTAGAGAGTCCGCACGGCATGTCCGCGCATGGTGAGGGGTAGCGCTCTGGCCACACCCTGCGCAGGTGACCTACCACGGGCCCGGGCAGCTGGTGGCCTACCCGATCCTGGACCTGCGCCGCCTCCGCACCGACCTGCACTGGTACCTGCGCGCGCTGGAGGAGGTCGTCATCAGGCGCAGCCCCCGCCCTTGTCAGGTGTCAGGCTGCTTCCACTGCGTGTGCATGCCCAGCTTGGCCCCTTCCCACGCAAGGTGCTGCAGTGTGTCCCCCGAATGTGAGAGTGGCGTTCCATTGCCGATTAACTGTGCGTAAGGAGGTTGGTTCGTGCTCATTGTGCAGGGGCTTGGGGTGGTGTGAGGCGCGGTCGCCGCTGTCGACGTCCTGGACGCTCGCAAGAGCTGAGGCGCTCCGGTGTGACGGGGGGTACGCGGCAGGGCGCTGCGCGACGTGTCTGGCCTGGAGGGGTTTCGGCGGCCCGGGCTGACGGGCGTGTGGCTGCCCAGCGGCAAGGTGAGCGCCGCACCTGACATCTCTAATTGCATGCTCCCAGGCTCTCATGTTTGCTTGGCGGCGATGCGTGCGCCGCATTGGGCGCGCACCATGCTGCGCACGAAGTTGCGCTGCAGTGGCCTGCATGCAGCAGGGGACATCAGAGGCAGATGCATGGCAGAGCGCCCCTGCCTATGGGCGTCCTCACAAGCGCTGAGCACCAGGCGCTGGGTGGTCCTGAGCGCACGCGCTCGCGCTCTGCCAGGTGGCGGCGATCGGCGTGCGCGCGCGCCGCTGGGTGGCGTACCACGGCCTGGCGCTCAACGTAGCGCCCGATCTCGCACCCTTCGCCGCCATTGTGCCGTGCGGCATAGCCGGCGCAAACGTCACCAGTGTGGCCGAGGCCCTGCAGCCAGGCCCTGCACCCCGCCCTGCAGGCGCCGCGCACGCGGCCGACCATGCTAGCGCCGCGCGGCTGCCGCCGCCTGACCACAGCGGCGGTGCTGCCTCCACCAGTGGCGGCCGCGCCGAGGCAGCTGCAGAGGCCAGCGGCTGCGCCGGCGCGCTGGACGCAGCGTGGGAGCCTGCTGCGGCAGCGGGCATGTCTCCCACCGCCCGCGTGCTGCCCGGTGGCGGTGGACAGGGCGGCGGGCGCCCGGCAGAGGCGCGGCAGGCGTGGTGCGACCCGTATGCGCCGGAGGATGCGCCGGCGATCGACCTGTCGCAGCTGCGCCTTCAGCCGGGCGTCGAGCTGCAGCCAGACGTCAGCTCGGCCGCGCGCAGCGGGCGGCCTGCACCTGCTGCGGAGGAGACGGGCGCGGACCCTGCTGGAGCGCCGCGGGACGTCGTGGAGCCCTGCGGCGCGCTCATGCGCGAGTATGCGTTCGCGCTGCTTGTGGCGTTTGAGGGCGTGTTTGGCGTGGAGCTGGTGCAGGGCGGCACTGATTGGCGCTCTGCAAGGCTCTGTAAAGCCGACAGCATGTAAGCGACGCGCTGACAGCCCTTGAGACTTGCTGAGGGCTTTAAAACCTTGAGGGTACAGCGGGTGGGGCAGAGCTGCGGGGCACGTCTGAAAGGAGGAGCAGCCGTGACATGTCACAGCGCCCACGCGCACCAACTTGAATGCTGCAAGTGGTTGACGCAGCTACATACAATGTGCTCGCTACCGGCTACCTACACTGGCAATGCTGGCACCCTACACTGGCAAGTTTTGCGCAAGGTTCTGCATGTCAGTGCGAAGTTCGAGCTACTAAGTTCCAGCCCTAAGCCCAGACGTGCTGGATGGGAGGCCCAGCAGCTTTCTGCCCTACATGCGTCCTGCGGGGTGGTGTCACAGGCCCTGGCGCTGCTCGCCCAGACAATGAGCCGGCAGCAGCGCAGCACAGAACAGGGCACGATGCGGTGTCAAGTGTGGCGGCCTCGGCGGTACACGCCCCGCACATACATTCCTGTGTAGATACAACCCCGTGCAACTGTGCAGCCGCCCGGCCACGGGCTCCTGGCCTCCATCAACCACGCCCATGCTGCTGCTGGGCATCAGCAGCGCCTGGATGCAAGCGCAGAGCGGCGCACAGTACCACAACCTCTTGGACCCCTGCCCGATCTGCCCGATAATGCTCCTGCTCTGGTGCGGGCGCCATAGCGCCGAGCGCGCCTCCCCCCGCCGCGGCCTCACCAGCTCGAGCGCGCCTTGCCGCGGCGGCGGATGAGGTCGGCCAGCGCCGCCTTGGCGGCCTTGACAAACTCGGGGTCGCGCGCGCGCGGGCCGGGCCACGCGCCGACGATCACCGTGAACGTGCCCGAGCAGCGCGATGCGCAGGGCCGCGGCATCCACGGGCATGGCATGGGCGGCGGCAGGTCGCGCCGGCCGCGCGCCGGCGTCGCGTCGCGCGCAGGGCGCAGCGTCCCCGTGCGCCCGCCCCCGCGGCCGTCCTCCACGCGGCTGCCGGGGCGGGCAGCGCTGCGGCCGTGCGCAGGCGCCGGGGAGTCTGCGTGGCGCGCCGCGCCCGTGGCGCGGCCGGGCGGCGGGCCGCGCGCGGGCGGCGCGGCGGCCGGGTCGCTGCTCTGCGGGCGCGCGGGCTTGCGGCTGCGGCTGCGCCCGCGCGCCTGGTCCGGCTCCGCCGGCTCCGCCGCGGCCGCCTCGCGCGGCTGCGCGGAGGGCTGCGGCGCGCCGCCGCCGCCCGCTGCCGCGTTATCCGCGCCCGCCGCTGGTGCCGCCGCCGCCGGTACTGCGGCAGTCGCGTCGACGCCGGCCGGCGCCTTGGCGGCTGCCACGCGCGTGGGCAGCGGCGTGCTGGCGGCGGCCGTGATGCACCCGGCAGCAGCAAGGAAAGCCTCCAGCTCGTCTGACCGCCTGGCGGCGGCCCCGTCCGCCAGCAGCAGCAGCAGCGGCCCTGCCGCGCTGTCGTTTGCGCTGCACAGGGCGGCGGCGGCGCCGCCGGACTCTGCATGCGGCGCGCCCATGGGGCTTGCTGCCGGCTGGCGGGGTGCCATGTCAGCGGTCACGACCATCTTCCCGTCCTGCGGCGCCTCCCTGGCGCCCTGGCCTGCCGCCGCTGCAAGCCTGCGCCGCGTGCGGCGCCTGCCGGCAGCATCGCCGCCGCGCAGGGGCCGCTTGCCGCCCCCACGCGGCCTCTTGTGCAATTCTGCAGCCGCCGCGCCGTTGGGGAGCGCAGCCGCAGGGTTGTCAGCACCAGCGCCGAAGCCGTCGGCCGGGCCCACGAGCCTCCGGCGCTTGCAAGCACCTTGGTCCATGTGGCCCCTCAAGATCATAGGAGCAAGCCTTGGTGCGGGCTCGTGCCGCGGCCGCGTGCCTGCGTGCAACGCACGAGGGTCAAGAGCATCAACGCCGCACGAGGCACGGGATCGTGGTCCTGTACACGGATCGCCCGCCCGTGTTTCAAAATCTGCAAGATAGCAGGACACATGCGCCGCAGGCTGGGCCTCGACAGCGAGGTACACCACCGTTAACCTGCACACTCGCGGCGCCGCACCCGGGTCCTCTGAGCGCGGATGTCAGAGTGGCCTCGAGTGCTGACTGGAGCCGGCCGTCAGTTGGTTCCCTGGTTGAGCCACCGCCTGACGACTGTGAGCCAATGAGCAGCCTCAGTGCGTGATCGGCTCGGGGCGGCACTTGACGCAACACCTTGTAGCTTGGTAGGGCAAGGACAGGGCTTTGGCCAAGCACATCAGCAATTGGGCGCGGGCGCATTAGTTATGCGGGCATAATCAATGGGCAGCGAGATCTGCACTGGATCCGATGATCGTGGCGCTGCGGCCTGGGCCGCGGCTCGACTCATTCGCGCGCGGCCGCCCGCAGACACGCTGCGGGGCCGCGCCTGCGGCGGGTGCGGGCGGAGGTGTGTTTGGTGACTGCTCGGAAGACATGCAGTGGCAGTAGCACACTGCAGACACGGTGCGCAGATGCTGTCACCAGTGGTGACCGGGCGCACATGCGGCGGGCCATCGAGCTCGCGAGGCGCGGCCTGGGCCGCACTGCGCCCAACCCAGCGGTGGGCTGCGTCATCGTCAAGGACGGGCAGGCGCGGCGCCACAAGTCTTCCGCCGCAGCTGTCCGCAGCTGTCTGCCCGTCTTGTGCGACGTGTCAGGCTGAAGCACTGGCGGTGTACGTCCCTTCAACGCCCACTCCAGGCATGCGACCATGGTATTGCTGCGACTGTGTCAGGAAGCCCGGGGTCAAACAGATGGTCACCAAGCAGGAAAGCGGAGGTAGGCGCTTAACGCCAAAGCCGCAAATTTGTGCTGTCAACCCAGGGAGGCGACTGCAGCTCTGCGCGTATGCGAGCTCTGCGGGACTGGCACGGTATACGCGGGCCTGCGGGCTCTGCGGGACTGCTGCGGGACCGACGCGGCTCCAGCGTGGGCAGGTGGTGGGCGAGGGCTTCCACTCGCGCGCGGGCGCGCCGCACGCGGAGGTGTACGCGCTCCGCGGGGCCGGGCGCGCGGCGGCGGGCGCGACCGCCTACGTGACGCTGGAGCCGTGCAACCACTTCGGGCGCACACCGCCGTGCAGCCGCGCATTGGTGGCCGCGGCCGTGGCGCGGGTGAGCGCGCGCGCACCCGCATCGAACCTGGCTGTGGGCGGACATGTCAGCCTTTCTTTCCCACAGCACGGACGTGCACGCGTACCCCCAAGGTGCTGGGGCGGTGAGCAGGACCTGCAGGTGCTTGTGTCCCTATCAAGCATGGAGTGCCGCCGGTTGAAGACCCCGGGGCTCTTGCATGAGCACTGGCAGCCCTTGCAGGTGTCTTGCAGGGCGTACGCATGTGCGGCAATCGGCCGCCTGCTGGCGAATTAAGTTTTCCTCATACACATCTTCCACATACGGGGCAACAGGTCGTCGTGGGGGTGGGGGACCCCAACCCGCTGGTGGGCGGCGCGGGCATGGCGACGCTGCGCGGCGCGGGCATGGCCGTGGCGGCGATCGGCGGCGAGGAGGAGGCCGCCTGCGCCGCGCTCAACCCAGAGTTCATGGCGCGCATGCGCGCGCAGGCGGGCGCGCCCTAGTGAGGGCCGCGCCTGCCGCCAGCTCATCTGCCGCCCTGTCTAGGTCTGGCCAGGAGGCAGTCTGCCCAACCAGGCATTGGCGCGGCGACGCCAGCCACACAATGAATTGCAGTCGGAGTCTGTGCAGGTGAAGTGTGTGAAGTGCTTCTGGGCACCCATGTGAAGAAAATGCTGGTTCTGCATTGTGTGGATGGGTGTAGCTGGTCCTGCTGCGTGGTGAGGATGGCCACATGCATCGTGTACATCAAGACAGTATAGCATTTTGCTTCCTTCAACCACATGGTGCCCTGTCTGCCTCCTCGCAGCTGACCTCTGGCCTTTCTGTAAGTGGCGACAGCTGTGGGTCTTGCGTCCGCACTCGAGCCAGCATGGCACGCTCACGCTGGCAGGGCAGTGCCTGCCTCTGTGAGCTTGCTTTATTGCCAATGCAAGACAGCACTGTAACATGCGCATTGCTGTTTTACACGCCTTGCTCGCACTGGAGCCTACCTGCGCATAACCTGCCAGGCACTCCCCCAGCCCCAAAGGGTAAAGGCATGGCAGCGTGCGTGTACGCACACGCCAACAACGCCCACAGGCCCCAGCACCGAACAGCATGATATACCACGCATGCCTCCTCGCCCGCTCGCCCGCAGCAGCACGCACGCACGCCGCGTTCGCAGCCGCACGCGCAGCCGCGCAGACGCGCAAGTGCGCAGCTGCGTATGCCGTCGCGCTAGCGCGCGCGCGGCCGCGCACCAAACCCTAGCCCTACGCAGCCGCGCGCTACTTCTCTGCCTTCTCCAGCACCTTGGACGTGCCCTTGAGGCGGCCGGTGCGGCGCGCGGCGATGAGCCCGACCTTCTGGCCGGGCGGCGCGTCGCGGCGCACGGTCGACGCGTGCCCAATGTGCTGGTGGTTGCCGCCACCGTGCGGGTGCTCCACCGGGTTCATGGCCACGCCGCGCACCTGGCGCGGCGCGCCGCTGGTCAGGGCCGGGCAGCTCGAACGTGCGGCGCGAGCGGCGCGGGGGCGCGCGCAGCGCCGACGGCGACGCGGCGCGAATTGCTCTAACACCAACTCAGAGCAAAAGGTCTTGGCAATGTTACGTTGTGCACAAGGAAGGGCGCCGCCAAAAGCGCACACCAGGCAGCGCATCAGCGGGCATGCTCAGGCGGGAGCAGGCCCTGTGTCCTGCGCGCCCATTGCCGGCGCGCCCACTGCGCGCCCGACGCAGGGGCGCCGCACCTTGGGCCAGCTGTTGCGCTTAGCCTTGTACTTGTGGTACGCGTTGCCGGCCTTCAGCATGGGCTTCTCCGTGCGCCCGCCGCCCGCCACCTGGCCCACCATTGCGCGGCATGTGCTCGGCACCGCCTGCCGCCCGCCCCGCGCGCGCGGTCAGCAGCCGGGGCTGGCCGGGACCCTGCTGGTGACACGCCCCCGCGCCTGTGCGACCCCCCTGCGCCGCGGCGGGCGCTCTGCCGCACGCTTGAGCAGTCAGCCAAGGGCGCCGCCGCGCGCCGCCCCGCCAGTGCTCAGGTTTCGCGGCGCGCGTGACCGGGCGGCAGCCCACCTTCTTGGAGCCGGAGGGCATCTTTACGCGCGTGAGGCCGGTGTCAGGGTTGTGCGACACGACAATCGCGTAGTCCCCGGACGTGCGCGCGATCGCGCCGCGGTCGCCGGCCTTCTGCGCGCGCGGCCGGCAGCCCACCTTCAGCCCGCTGGCCGAGCGGGCTGCACTGCAGCGGTGCGCGCGCAGCCGGCGCGACCATATCCGGCGCTTGTTGCAGACAGGCGTATAAATACCGCTGCGCACACGCAGCATGCGTCGGCACCAGGGTCAAACCAGCCGCGTCCCTGCGCGCGTGGGCCCCACGCGTACGCACACGCCGCGCGCAGGCCGCGACCCGCTCCCTGCCGCCCAGGCGCGCGGCCTCACCTCTTCTACATTGCAGATGATGGTGCCCTCCGGCATGTCGCCGATCGGCAGCACGTTGCCGATGTGCAGCGTCGCCTTCTTCCCCGCGTAGATGAACTGCGCGCGCAGACCGCCTCACGCGCAGCGCCCCAACCCGCGCTGCAGCAACAGCAACAAAAGGAGCGCGCTGAAGCTGGCTACATACACAGGCGCAGGCTGTGGGCCGGCAGGCCAGGCCTCGCCAGGTCCTGGCAGCGCCTGCAGGCTGCCACACTGTCCAGAAGAGCTGTGAGGGAGTCTGCCGCGGCTACTACCCGGTGGCAGTTCTGGCAGCTAGAGATGCTGGGTGGAGCTCTCCGTGCGGCTCCCATAGCACAGGGCCGCTCTCCAGGTCTGTGTGCAGATGCGGCAACTCCGCCCTCTGCGCGGCGCGCACCTGGCCGCTGTACATGCCCTCCGCCGCGATGAAGAGCTCCTTCTTCAGCCCGTATCTCACCGGGTTGTGGAAGGTCACCTGCGGGGCAGCTGGTGTGAGCAGGTGCACCGCCGCGCGGGGCCAAATCGTTCGGAGCGTGCGCGGTGCCAGAGCCGTCTGCGCACCCGTGCGAGCGGCGCGCCGCGCCCCGGGTCGTGCAGGATCTCGCTCACCACGCCCTTGATGTAGCCGTTCCGCTCGGCCGCATCGAGCGTGCGATGCCGCGCGGGGCCCTTCCTGTGCGTGGTGTGGGATGTGAAGATGCTCCCGCGCCCCTTGCGCTGGGAGCGGATGACGCGGCCCATCTGCGGGCGCGCAACGAGAGTTGAAGCGTCAGGCCGGGATGTAAGCCCACAACCTGTCAAGCTGGATATGCTGGCCAGACATCCAGGTCTGCAAGCTGCTGCTGCGCAACACAAGCATGCGCGCGCTTGCGGCGGGCCTGAGAGTGAAGCTGCACTGGCAGAGGGCCTGCTCAGGCCACTGCACAAGCTTACACAGCCTTGAAGTTCTGGAGCGCTCACCTTGTGGGCCCAGGCAACTCCTCCCTTGCAGTGTGAGCTTGGCGGCTGCTCCGCTCCGCTGGGTGCCAACTGAGGGTTTTTCAGGGTCAGGGCCGTGAGAAGCAGTTGAATTCAGAACTCGCAGATGCTGGTCGGGTGGAGGGGGGACCAGCGCGCTAGCTGATTTGAGGATATACAAGTGAGAAAGTGTAATGAAGTACACAGCTTTCTGTTCACTCCGGTGGTGGTAGTGCCCGGGATCGTGTGTGACTCATTGCCTCTCAGTAGTCTCATACAGGTGGACAAGCACTCGATACACTCAAGCCCTTCGTATGTCTCTGTTGTGGTGCTGCCGAGAACGCACCAGCGTATGAACAAAAGCTCCAGCCCCACTGTTATACATCCCACGTCGCGCGGGGCCCCAGCGCGCTCTCCCAGGCGCAGCGCTCACTTCTTTATGCCGCGTACGTCCGCCGGCGAGCGGTCCAGCAGGTCCGACAGCTGGCCGGACGCGTCCACGTTTGTGGGGCCGCCTTTGGCGTACACGCCGGTGTACGTGCTCTGCACGCGCGCGCCAGCGCTCTCAGCATGTGCCCGGTAATACAGACAAGCTTTGGCGGGGCGAGACAGCCTCGCCCGTCGCAGGCGACTTGCGCCCGGGCTATGCTTCCAAGTTGCCAAGCCAAGCCTGAGCAGGTGCGCAGTTGAGGGGGGGTCCTGGGATGAGGGCCCTGGCACAGCAGGCGCCCCCGCCGGACCTTGTCGTCATGGAACTTGACATAGTCCGCCTTGGTGCCCTGCGTCTGCGGGCCGCCCGCCGCCAGCAGCCTCTCCTCCAGCTCCGGCACGGTCAGCTTCTGCGGCCCGGCCTGCCCCCTCAGCTGGCAGGTGGCTGTCTGACGCAGCGTGCAGCACACCAGAGGGCCCGCGCCTTTTTGGCGGCCACCGACGCCAGCGCCGTCTGAAACTCCAGGAAGGTGATTTTCCGGGCCCCCTTGGTCTTGACCTGCGCATATGTAAGTGGACTCAGCCACCTCTCAACCTGGCGACACCCTCTTGCTGCGCGACAGCGCTGGTGGAACCTGCCTTTGAGAATACGATGTCGAGGTCAGTGCCCGTCAGGTCCTTGCCGACCACCTTGCAGTCCTTGAACAGCTTTGAGAACTTGGCGCCGTCGAGCAGGGTCTCCGGCTGGCGCGTGCCGTAGCTTGCAAACGAGAGGAACAGCTCGTTGAGTGTCTGCACTGTATGCACAGGCGGCGTGTTGGCAGAAGGCAGATTATAAGCATATGCAGCACCCGGCCCAGGTCATTTCCTGCAGCCCGAGCGCTCCTGAGCGCACCTTTGCCATCTAGTACAGCTGTCTGTCAGCTGGTGACCAGTCTGCTGGGTTGAGCTGACTCAGGTCAACGGTGATGGGGCTACCTGAGATGGACTGGGGCAGGTACAGACAGCCAGATATCAACAGGTTTCAACTATTGACTCCCTGAGCTGAAAACAGACATGGCGCATCTGCTCCAAAAATAGCTAGGAACTGTTGCACCTATTTTGGCACTCTGAACTCCACTTGCCTTAAGGCTTGTGAGAAATGAGACGATGAGAGGTGACTTCTCACCGCACCTCTGTATTATCTGGCACTGTCAACAGCAAGTGCAGGCTGAAGTAGCAGTAAATACTCCGAGGCGATGCGCACGCGCTGGCTGGGACGCTTATTTCATATGTACATACTGGGGTACGCGCACTCACACGGCACATCCCAGCCAAGCAGTGTCTGCTGCCACGCCCTGCCCTGCACACAACTGTAGCTCACCTCTACACACCTCGCACGCACCCAGACCAGTTGCACCACACATGCAGCCGGGTCAGGTTGCGCAACGCCTGGCGGGCCGGAGCCGTCGCCCAAAAGTGCCAGTGCCTGCCAGCTCAAAAAGGGGGAACGCACACGCACACGCTAGCTATCAAGACCCACTGCCTATGCGGCCAATGCCCCTTGCAACCTTCTGACGCTGTGACACACGCAGTTCTCAACGCGCACGCGGCGGCTGCATCGGCAGCCGCGGCATCTTTTGGGCTCACGCCCCGCCCGCTGAAGGGCACTTTGCCACCTTGTCCAGACGCACCAACACTGGGCCCGCATGGGGTGCTGCACGGACAGCAGGGGCGCTCAATCGAGCGCCCCTTTCACGCACACGGTGACAACCCAGCCGGCCAGGAATCGCCTTGCCGGCCAGCCCAACACTAGCAACTGAGATCTACGAATCCTCCGACCCTGCCCCAGGGGCCCCGCTCTTCCTCCTGTGCAAAGACGGGTCAAACACATGGGCGCAAGAAATGTCCGGGGAAGAGGCGCGAGCCACGGCGCCGCGCAGCCTGGGTAGCCGCGCCGCAGTCAAGGCGCGCGGCGCGCGGCTGACCTACGGCCGCGCGGAGCCAGCGGCCGACGCAACACCACATCAGCAAACAGCACGCCCGGAGAGAGAGATCGTCAACAACCAAGCAACCCGGCCGTCCGGCCTGGTAGAACACTAGGCACGCCAAGAGCGGGCCGCCGCCGACAAGCAGGCTTGCATGCAGGGACTGACTCGCTCTTGGGGCCCTAACCGCCGGGGTCCCTTCTCCAGGCACAGAACCTACAGCAAGCCAAGCAGCGTTGCTACGCGCGCCCTGCCTGCCGCTGCAGCCGCCGCACACCTTTTGCCCGGTTTCTGGCGCGTCCATCAAGCCGCGCCTCCCCACTGTCATTCCTATGTTCCCTTTCCACTCTCTGACTGTGGCGCACTGTGACCGCGCCCGCGCCGCCACAGCCGCCTGTCTGTCCCCCCCCCCAACTCCCCTTCCCTCCATCCTTGCATTTATATTCAGCCTGAATATACTACGCACCGCGAGGCGCCAGCGCGCCAGCCAGTCAGGCGCGGCGCGCGGGTGCGCCACGTGTGGCAACGGCCCCAAGTTGTGCAGGCGCAGGGCCCTCGACGCCCCTAGGCGGCGCCAAACGCTCTGCCCCTGCACGCGCTATGCGCAGCCCGGCGCGGCCGGGGACGCAGGCCCACGTCGGCTGGCGCGCACAAAGATGGAAGATGCCGCATGAAAACTTTGGAGGGCCGCAGGAAGCAAGGCTCGGGGACAGCCTCGCAGCCCCCTTCCGGCCTAGCGGTCCTGCCCAGGTCCCTGCCCTCTTGCAAGGTCTGAGAGCGTTTGCTGATGTAGCAGAGAGCGGGTACGGCTCAGACGCCTGCGCGTGTGGCCTGGCCTGCCGGCCACGGCGACACGCGCACACAGCGCAAGATGAGTTGTGCACGAAACATGAAACGCGCGTGCTCCCGGGCGCGCGCGCGCGCGCGACCGAGAGCAAATAGAGCAGCGCGGGCAGAGCTGGAACCTCAGCCTAGGTACTCGAGCGCGGTGTAAGCAAACAACCCCGCGGCGCCCCGCGCGCGCGCGGGCCTGGCCTGGACGAAAATCCTACCCCGCAAGCACCCCCAGGGCAGCCGCGGGGCCCCGGTGCGATGCGAGGGCCGCCAGCACGGCCCCGAAATGGTGCAGCATGCCCTGGCGCTGGGCCCCGCACGGGCCGGCAGGTCCAGGGCATGCCGCAGCAGGAGAGGCACACTGTGCCCAGCGGGCGTGGGGTGGTACAGAGGGGGCCTCCCGCAGCAGGCCCCCTGCGGAAAACACTGTGGCGGCGCACAACCCGCCCCTCCGTCGGACGGCGCCCGCAACATGCGGGTGCCACAAATGAAAGCCTGAGAGGCAGTTTGGGCCGCTGGGGATTGCGGCGCCCCGGGCCCCGGCGCGGCAGCCCCGCCGCTGCTCCGTCGCCGGCCCGGTTTGGCCTCCGGCACCGGAAGGCCATTTGTATGTACAGAGGCGCGAGGCTAAGACAGGCGGCCTCCGCGCCGCGCGGCGGCCGCGAGCCCCACGCGCGGGGCCCGCGCGCCGCGCCCGCTGCGCGGGGGGTTCATTCATCAATCGGCTCGGCCTCAATCAGGCCAGGGCGCGCCCAGGCCGTCTGTTGGCGCCCGTTTATGCGCGCTGCGGCGGGTGCGGTGCATGCAGGTCCCAGCTGGGGGCCCGCAGGGCCTTCCCGCCATTTTCGCTGCGCCGCGCATCGGCTCGCCCGGGGCTGGTTGCAGCGCCGCCGGCTCTTGACCTGCATGCAACGCATACGTATCAGGCGGCAGCGCGTGGGATCAGGGGTGGCGTGATGCAACCATGGTGCCACATCAACAGCAGTACGACGGGATCGCCAGGAGACCAAGCTCCCGTCAGCAGCCAGGCTGGCGGGGCGCACCAGTTTTATTCAGGAGATGGTTTCGTCGCAGCGCAGCAGCACGCTCTGCGCGTCGTAGATCAGCGGCGCGCAGGCGCCGCGCTTGCGCTTGGTGGCGCGGCGGCCGGCGTCCAACAGCAGCGGCGGCTCGGCGCACTGCAGTGGTAGGCCACAAGCGTCAGCCAAGGGCATCCCACGCTTGTCCAGCACTCTAGCACAGCAATAAACCTACATGGCCATGACCACGATGGGACAGGCCACCCACCAGCAGGGAGGACGCCTCGTCTCCGTGCTCGCTTGTAATGGAGCCCTCGCTGCTGCTGCTGCGAGCGGGTGCGTCCTTCTGGCTGACCCAGGATGAGAAGCTGAGGTCGCTGGCTTCCACTTCCTCCGGCTCCAGGGGCTGCTTTGGCGCGAAAAACTTCATGGCGTGCTTGCTGGGGTCAGGACGCGCGGCGGCGTGTGGCCGCGGAGCAACGGGATGCCGACACAGATGCCACACTTGGCTGGTGAACGAGGTCCTTTATATATTACACAGCCTTGCTTTCAACAACGGGATACGCCACTGGCTATGCCCAGTGGCGGAGCAGTGAGATGTCCAGTGCGACGCAAAGCGCTTGCCTCCTCTCCCAGGGCTCAGTTTGAATCTGCTGATGTACAGCTGTCGTGCCAGAGAAAGGCCCGAGGTGCTCTCTGTGCACACCACTTCAAGGGACCCGACACACGCTTGGTCCAAGCCGACAAACTCACCTGCATGAGCAGCCCCGCACTGCGCAAAGAGGGCCACCGTGCGGGCGGGTGTCACATTTGGTACAAAGCTGAGATGCCTTCTACGTGTGCGCAGCAACGCCCACCCGAGCGCGAGCCCCATGCAGACAGCCAGGCGGTGCCGCCATTTGCGCACATGTCCAGGCGTGTCACGCAGCCGCCGGCCACAGGCTGCCCGCGTGCCCCAGCATGGCCGCGACCTGTGCGTTGAACGGCCCGTAGAAGGACTTCAGCAGCGCGGCCGTCTCCAGCAGCATCGGCTCGCGCGCCGCACTGCACCTGCCGCTCGGGGCCTGAAGGAGTCCAAGGGAGGGTCTCCTCTATGCTGTATGCCCGCGCGCACAGCCTTCAAGCCGCAGCAAGGTTTCTGAGTGGACGAGCTCAGAGTCTCAGCCTGCCTTTTGCTGCGCTGTGTTGCGCGCGCGTCCTGGCAGGCAGTCCCTCCGCTCGGGACCAGGCCCCGACGCAGCGGGAGCGGACTCTCCTGAACACAGGTGCCGTTGGGTGGTGCCGCTGCGCTCTGCACAGCGCCCTGCACCTGCACTCTCGCGCCAGAGCAGCACGGCCTACGCCACAAGCTCCCCGGACGCCTGCGCACCCCGGGACACGGCTGCGCATGTCGTGCCCGCGGTTGGCTCGCGCGCGCGCCGCCCGGGCGAGCTGTTCCTCTGTCGGCTGCGGGTCCAGGCGTAGGTGCGCTGCCGCGCGTGCCAGCGTGCCCTCTGGGTCCTCCCTGCGCGTTATGTAGCACAGGGAGCGCTCATGCACCGGGAGGGACTGCCGGTGCCGGTCGCACCGGCATCCCTACCTGGGCCTTTGAGTTACCGGCCTCTGCCTGGGAGGTCTCCGTGGCGCTGACCATGCACTGCCACTCCGCGTGCGCGGCCCTCGCTGTACATGCGCTGCTTGACAGGGCGGCCCCGCTCGCACGTGACACCCAGGCGTTGTGCGGCATACGCGGAGGCCGCCCGCCTCTGCATGCAGGTTCTCTTTTGGGGCGCGCTGCCTTGCATGCCTCCCCACCCAGCACGCGTGCCCCGCAGTCGCCTGCCCGTCAGCAGCCTCCCAGGAGCGGCCACTGCTCACATCCGTGAGCACACTCAGCAGCCCCTCGCTGAGTGCCGCCAGGTTGGTGAGGGCGGCCGCACCGCAGCCCCTCCAGCGTCAGCACAAGCAGCTCGCGCCGCGGGTACGCGGCCAGCCAAGCGGCGAGCGGAGCCGCATACATGCCCTTGGCCAGCTGCTGCGCGGCGCCCCACTCGCGCGCGACGCACGCCGCCGGCGAGCACCGCGCCAGGCACGCGCGCATGGCGGCCACCTCCGCCTGCCCGCACGCGCCGCACAGGCTCGGTGGGCTATCAGGCAGTGGCGAGCGTTTGGTACAAAATGCTGGCACCACCTGCGCGCCCGCAGGGCAGGGCCTGCCCTGGTAATCTGGAAGGCGCCGTGATATTGGGGGAGGCAACGTGGGCAAAAGAGCTCCATTGTGGGGCAGGAGAGCTCCAGGCATGCCAGGGCGCGGCCATGCAGCCTGGCGCATTTCTCTGCCAAGGAGGCACACGGTGCAATCGCACAAGGCTCGTTTAGAGGCCGCATGGCTCTGTGGCGCTCACAAGCAATATAGTCTGTGACCTGCACAATCCCTGCATGCATTAGCCCAGAGGATACCAGCGCCGCACAAGCGCAAACGAGTGAAAGCCGGCTGCGCTGATGCCGTGCGCCTGGTACAGGCCGTGGGCACAGCCGTAATAGTAGAAGGCGCTGTGCATGCGCGCGGCCGGCTCGCGCAGCATCAGCACCAGGCGTGTCGTTGGTTGCGCGGCCCGATGCACCACCGGCAGGGGCACAGAAGCATTCGGCACGCCCCTGCGCACGCGCAGCGCCTGGACATGCTCCCATCCATGTGACTGTGCCACATGCCAGCGCTCTCCCTGAAACAGACACAGATGCCCGGGATAGCTGCATGGCACCGTCACAGCACGGCTCGGGACTCTGTATTGCTCTTGCTGTAGGCATCCTGCTGAGCATGCACCGCTAAGTGTGCATTCAGGTGCCCTACGGCCTGCAGCCTCATGCACAGCAGAGAGTGGGGCACGGCTGTACGCGTCGAGCATGCCCCAGCCATGTTTTCTGGACTGCGCAGCAGCAACAGCAATAGGTGGACTGGCCTGGTTCTGCTCGCTCTGCACAATGTCTGCACTGTGTGACGTGAGCGTGCTGCGCGCCTGAGGCCAACGGCCGCATAGGAGAATGTGTTGGACGACGCGTCGCCAGCGACCGCACGGGGGTGGGCGGCGGTGGCCGCCGCCACGCCGTCAAAGTTGTCCAGGTACGCGCGGAAGCTCTTGGCCTCGTCCCAGAAGTGGGGGCCCTGGCGTGACCGCCGCTATTTTGCCATCAGGGCAGATTGATGCTGCTGCAGCCGCTTATGCGCGCCAGCGCAGAGCACTTTGCGACAGGGTGCATGTCCTTGACTGGCGGATACTAGTGGATGATTCTACATGCAAAGCATGCACCGGTGGGAGAGTGACGGGGACCACGATCATCAGCAGCTTGAGCTGCCCGCGGGGACCCCGCCTTGTTGGCGGCGGGGTGGACGGATGGCAGCGCCAGCAGCTTGCGGTACATGTCGGTCGTGCCGCACTTGGACACGCCGATGATGGAGAAGGCGGGCAGGCAGCGCCGCGCGCCGGCGGCGCCGCGGAAGCAGGGGCCGGCCAGCCCGGGCTCCAGCGGGCCCAGCTCGGCGAAGACGTCTGGCGCGGCGGCGCGCACCTGCGGCGCGCCGCAAGCCTGGAGGTCTGTCTTGCAGACACATGGGCGCTGGACTCTGATGGCCGCCCTCGGGGCAGAGAGCAAAGCATTCTTTCAGCCACCCAGCGGGCGATGCCTCATGCTCATGTCATGGGAAAATCACAGTGACAGGGGGAGGTGGCGCACGTGCGCCGGCACAGAGTATGCGCCGGGCCCGCGCAGCGCCGCCGCCTGGCCGCCGGGCGCCGGCAGGCCAGCGGCGCCGGGCCCGGGCCGGCCGCCCGCGACCACGGCCAGGAAGTGCTGGTGCGCGCCGGAGACGGCGAGCGCGCGCGGCCCCGCGCGCGCGGCCAGCAGAGCCGCAGGCTCCGGCCGCAAAGCACTCCATTCCACCAGCTGTCAGTGTGCATGCCGGGGCCTGAGCGCTTGTTACTGCAGCTGGCAAGGACATGGCGTCCATCATGCATGTTTGCCGACTGCAGAGCGCACATGCTGCATCACTTGCTGAACGCAGCCATGCACCTTTGAACTCTGCTCGAAGCAGTGGTGCCACTGCCATCAGAGACGCTCCCATGCGAGGCAGTCCGGGTCGCCCGCCTGGCCCCTAGCAGTGACCACGACGATGGAGTGCTCGCCGGCAGCCACGCCCAGCGCGCGGCCCCAGGGCCCACACCGGCCAAAACCCGGCAGCCGCGCGGGCTGGCGGCGCGCGCGCAGCGCCACCCTCCGCGCCCCCAGCCACATCCCCGGCGCGGCCCCGCAGCCCCAGGCCCACAGGCTGCCGTCCGCGCCGACCGCCGCGCCCCAGCAGCGCCCGGCCGCGACCCGCACCGCCCGCGGCAGGCCCCGCACGCGGCCTGCGCCCGCGCTACGCAGCGGCTGGCGTGCCTGCAGGCCGGCAGGGGCGGCGTGCGCACGCGTGCAGCAACCCGCTGCCGCGCGCCCGGGGGCTCTTTGAACAAAGCGCTGGCTGGGCGGCAAGGGAGCGGCGAGTGGCACAAGTGAGGGCGCTCCGCCCTCAGAAACAGCAGTGAGCCTGCCATGCTGGCCGCATGGCAGCCCGGGTGCCGGCGTGGCGTGGCGACACCGCCGACCAAGGCTCGGGGACCGCCTAGGGTGGAGCGCGCCTGGTGCCAGCGCGCCGGCGCTGCCCCTGCCGATGCGCCGCCCGAGCGCACCATCCGCGTCCCCAGAACGGGCGCGTGCGCTTGCCGCAGCGTCAGGCGCGCCCGCGCCCGGAGCGAGCGCGAGGCCCCTACCGTACCCGTCGTCGCCGGTCGAGCAGGAGAACACGCGGCCGCCCGCGGTCAGCGCCAGCCACTGCGAGTAGCCGGCCGCGAGGGCCACCACGACCTCTGCGGCCAGCGCGCCGCCCACCTGGGCGCGCACCGCGCTTGCGGCGCGTCAGCACTGCGCGGAGGCCGCAGGCATCGAGTCGGGGCCTGTGCCTGGCCGCAGGCCCCCTAGCGCAGAGGCTCCCTGGGCATGTCGGCATCAGCCGCTGCCGCAGCCGCACGCGCTGCCACAAGGCAAAATTGCGCACCGTCTTTGCATCCGCTGCCGTGGTGCGGGAATCTGGTCCGCTCGTTGTGCAGTTGCTCAAGGGAGCATTTCACGCCAGCAGGTCGTAAGCACCATGCATGCTGAGCGGTCAGTAAACTGTTATGCGGCTGCAAAAGTGCAGAGTGCTTGCACGGACCCCAATGCTGCCAGGGACCTGCGCGCCCTCAGCCCAGACCGATGGTGAGCGTGACATGTCTGTTAGTGCGTCAGGATCGCACCAGGTGCGGCGGCAGCCCGCGCGCAGTGCCCGCGCTGCCGCTCTGCGCGCACGCGTCCAGTCCCCACGACCACACGCGCCCGCTCTGGTCCCCCGCCAGGCTGTGGTAGCGCCCGGCCGCGAGGATGCGCACGCGCGGCAGGCCGGGCACGCGGCCGCCCGCGACATTCGCGCATGCACAGCCGCCGCCGCCCATGCATGCCGCCTGCGCAGCTCCTCATGGAATTAGCAGGAGGCTTGGCAGCGCCAGTCGCCACAGCAGCCATGCTGTGCCGGTGCCACGCCGGTGCAGGGTCGGACGTGGTGCCACGCATGCAGGCAGGGGGGGGGGTCACCCTGCGGGCGCCACACAACAGCCTGACCCAGAGCCGGTCAGCGTGCTCCTGCCCGTGCACCGGCCGAGAGGCCGAGGGCCGCGCACGCCGGACGCGTTGACGGCGGCGCGCCCGAGCTGGCGCGCGTCGTTGAGGCCCCATGTGTGCACGCGCCCGCCACGCGTGAGGCCGAGCGAGTGGTACCGCCCGGCAGCGACCGCCGCAAACTGCAGCCCGCCCGCGCCGGCGCCCGCCACCTGCGCGCCATCCGCTGTGCAGCCTGACTGCAGCATTATTCCACCACATGGGCGCTGCGGCATAAGCGACATCTCCCTGGCAGAGGGCTGGCATGCACTGACGACCCTGCCTCAGCATGGCTGCTCCATGCACCTAGCAATGGGCACGCAATCTCTGCTCAGCAGCGCGTGGTGGATAGATGTTTGCGCGGGCGCATCGCCGTTTCAGCGGCACATTCCCTGAGCCATGCGTCTGGTATGTTATCACTGGAAGCGGTGGTCCCTGTACGCACAGGGCCGGCTGCCTGCGTGGGCTGGGCGGCAGCGCCTGCGCGCGGCCCGCCCAGCTGGCCGCTGGCCGCCAGGGGCGCGCTGCCGCCGCCGCCGCCGCCCATGCTGCCGTTGCGGCCCCAGCTCCACAGGCCGCCCTCGGCGTCCGCAGCCAGGGAGTGCCCGGCCGCAGCGACGCTGAGCATGGAAGCGGGCAGGCCAGGCACGCTTGCTGGGTGAGCCGGGTCGCCCTCGCTGCGGCCCAGTGGCAGCCAGTTGCCGTCCACGCTCCAGCTCAGCACTGCTGTGCGCGCGCGCGCGCTGCCAGCCGCACTCTGTGCGCCCGCTTCATCATGGCCGCTGATGCATGCGTACAGCCTGCGCAGCACAGGTTTGTTTAGTTGGTTGCTTGGCATGCGGCCAGTTGGCGGGTGCTCTGTTCGCTTGAAAAAGAACATTGAGCAGAGAAGTCCTGTAGCGCGCGCTCCTTTCGCCTTGGCCAAGAGGCATGGATCGTTTGCTGTAGCGGTGGAAAGGTGTGATCAACACAAGCGGAGTGGCAGTGTGGTGGTGGTCCTACCGCTGCGGTGCATGGAAGGTGCCGAGGGTACACAGTGCAAGCAAGGTTACCGCTTTCCACCACATGTGGCCCGTAAGCAAAAGTCAGGTTGCTGGCGCCGTTGGGCAATGTCACGGTGTTCAGTGTGTACGTTGCAAGGTTCGCCTCAGCGAGCGCGAACTCTTCAGTGTTCAGTCTCCGACTGAAATACCGAATCAGTGCGACGCGGTACAAGGCGTTAGCTGACCTGAGACAGTTCAGCGGATGTTTGGTGCGCCGATGCACACCACTGTCGCCCAACATGTCGAGGGGGTTTTTTTAATAGGTTCATCAGCATTCATCGGGGGGAAGCATTGCCGCGCCCCGAGCCTTCTATTCAGTGACGCACGGAAGAGTAGGAGCTCGTTAGGCTTTACCAGCACTGGGCAAAGCTTGCCTCTGTTGTTCGGTGGCCTACTAGTACTAGTAAACATCTGCAGGCCTGTTGCACTGTGCGCCCGGACAGCACCTCTCAGCTTCAAGTCCTAAGATGGGTGGCCCGAGCAGCTTGGGCAGGGGCAGTCATAGCTGCACCCACGTGGCAGCATTTTGGACAGGGCCTGCGCGCCCGAGCTTGCCCAGCCGACACGGGACGCCGCTTAAGCGCGCCTATAGAGTCCAGAGCGGGAATCAGGGACCGCAAAGGCAGCACGCTCGCTGGTGCGCTGCGAGTGCTGCCAAGGTGAGCGCCTGCATCAACCGATGCTATGTCCGCGGCTGCAGCTCTGCCTTTGCGGGACTGCCCGACACATTGCTGGGCACCACCGGCAGGCTCCTCCAAGCTGGCTGGCCTTCCTCAGCCCCCTGTTGAACAGGCCTGCAGATGCAGGTGCGCCCAGCAATGCTCCAACGAGGCGTCCGCTCGTTTCTCTGTCCTGCAAGCTTGTGTGCTTGCAGAGCAGCACCAGGAGTTGCCAGTGCTGCAGCGCACTGCCACTTGTCATACCGGGTAGAGTACAGGTCAAGCGCAGGGCACAGCAAGCGCGACAGCCGCGTCGGCCAGCCCCGAGCTGACAGCAGTGCGCGGCGCAGAACGCGTGGCAGAGCTCCGCGCAGCGCTGCTGGCGGCCATCGAGGCCGACGGCGACGTGGAGGCGTGCGCGGAGGCGCTTGCGGGCGCCATGCCCGCGCGAGACCCCGCGCGATCGCCCGAGCTGCTCGTGGGTCCCTGCTGCCCTGAAGGAACCCCGCCATGTCCCATGAGCTTGAGGCATGCATGCAGAGCGTGCCAGGTCGCTGCGAGTTGCTTGTCAGCGTCTCTGACTCATGCAGCCCGTCGTGGGTGCAGCCACGTGCCGCCGAAACGCCAGATCGGCGGTGCGCGCTGCGTATCAAAGTGCCGGAGACTGCCGGGGACGCAGGGGCGTTGGCAGCTGCTGTGGAGTAGCGGGCAGAGCGACTTCGCACGGCTCTCTGCGCGCGTGAAGCCAGTTCCTACTGCGTCAGTACAGCTGATCGGGCCGCCTGGGGGCCTGCCGGAGGGCCGCGCAGCCAACGTGATCACCATCGGCGGGCTGCTGACCATCGAGCTGTCCTCTGGTGGCCTGTGTGTGCCCGCCTGCGCGCAGTGATGCTCCACGCCCGAGATGCCAGGTGCCCGAAGCAGGGCCTCATGTGCCATCCTTTGGTAGTACGGCAGAATGCAAGGTCAGGCTGCGAGGCTGCACCGGCGGGGCAGGCAGCCTTTGTTGCGCGGGCCTGGCGCCCGCTCCAGCCGCAAGGGGATGCAACTGTGCACGAGCTCAAGCGCGCCCGCCGCGGGCCTGCCAGGCCTGCCTGTGCCGCAGGCCGGACGCACGCATCGGCGACCGCGTGCGCATCACGCCGCCGTTCCGGCTGGCGCTGCGGGCCGGGCCGCTGCGCGTGCCGCTGGGCGGCGAGCTGCCGGGCGAGGAGACTTTCGTCCAGCAGCGGTACATGGAGACGGAGGGGCCGGGCAGCCTGCGCATCAGCCGCGTCGGGCGCTTTGGGGAGAAGAAGGTGGCCGGCAGCACGTTTGTGCACATGAAGCTCTGAGGCGTTCTCAGTGCGTTCAGCTTCATGTCGAGCTTACCCATTCATCGTTTGGAAGGTAGCTATGCGAGGTGTGTGAGCACTACGAGAGTGCAGCACGTGCGCGACAAAGTTTTGCATACCTTAGGGAAGCTGTAGAGGTGGAGCGGACATGTGCAAGCCAAGCCGCGGCCGTCTGCTACGCATCTGGACTGTGACAGAACACCCCTGGTGCTGCGCTACCTGCGTGAAGCGGCTCACATGCTGTGTGGATGCATGGCAATCCTATCACAGCCGTGGCTGTTCAAGCACCCTGAAGCTGGCATCATGCGGAGTGTGTCTGCACACACATCGCCTGTGATTGACGGGCCATCGCAGTCCGCATGAAAACAACCGGTCTAGCACGGCACATTCACCCAGCCTGCCTCCCTGCTGACATGGCGGTCGACAGTGCGGCGAAGCGCCCCCGGAGGACCCCTTGGTGCGCCAACTGTCCGCCCGGCGATTCCAAGCTGGCTCAGCGCGGCGGTCAGGTGCAGCCGCGGCACCGCTGGCGGGCGCGGCCGCTGGGCGCCCGCCCCTGCCGCCGACACAGGCTCGGGCAGTGCAGGGTCCGGGGCTCCCTCAAGACCTGGTCGGGCGGCATGCGTGGCGTGCACGGCTGAAATGCGCCAGCCCCGCTCGGCATCATCCGCGGCAGGGCCCCGGCCGTCCGCGTTGCGGGCTGGCATGTCCGCAGATAACTCTGGGATGGTCTGCGCAGTGGGCTCAAGCAGCGCGTCCTCAGCGAAGCTGCCCGGCGCGGCTGTGGGCTGAGCTCTGCTGGGGGCCTCTCGCGCACCACGCGACCTGCCAGCCCGTGGAGCAGGTGAGCCTCGCGGGGTTCAGACAGGCCCCTATGGACCGCAGCGCCACCAAGGTCGACCCCGCCTGAGGCAGCCGGTGGGCAGCGTGACAGGCAGCGCGCATGGCGTACAGGGTGTGCAAGCACCGCATGACATGCTCCAGCTCGCACAGGTGTGCCATGGCGCCTGTGCCATCGGTTGCAGGAAGCAGAGGGTGACCTGTGTGACCGCGCCCGGCGCTGCGCCCTGCTGTGCGCAGCGGCGCCACCAGCCGCGCGCGCCACGCGGGGCCCCGCCACGCCATACGTGCGCATCATGCGCGTCCCGGCGGGCGCGAGCGCAGGCCTGCTGTGCGCGCGCGCCGCGGCCGTGCGCGAGCACATCCCAGACAGGCGCACCTGCGGCCCGGCACGCATATGCGTCGTGCACGCGGCAGCAGGTGCTCTTCTGCAGGCGCAGTCATGGTTCAGGCGAGGCGCACGGGCACCTACGCACCTACGCAGGTAGACCGACAGTATGCCACCCCTAGCTTGTCTCAGCGGTGTCATTTGTGCCGCCCCGGCGCGCCTGCGCGGCAGCGGCGGCGGCCCAGGCGGAGGCCGAGTACGCGCCCCGCACCGCCGCCAGGCGCACGAGCAGCGCGCCGTTCCCGGCCGCCACGCGCGCCGCCTCGCGCCGCCGCGCGGTCGCGACCAGGCTGCCGACGACCGCCCTACATGCCCGCATGGCCAAGCTCTGCCCAAGGGCCTTCTTGCCAGCACATCTCTGCTGCGTGACGACATGGCTAGCCCAGTGTTGGGCGTGTGGCCGGAACGCGAGCGCGCCGCCAGCGCAGTGCATGCCACCAGACTGATGCTATAATGCAGGCTTGACCATTGTTGCAGCAGGCCTGTCCAACACCTTATTAGGAGAGACTTTCCAGCAAGGCACAGCATCAGCCTGAGGTGCCAGTGTGCACGGCATGCTAAGCAACAACCGTGCTGTGCTGCATTCTTCGCCCAAACAGCTTGTGCCATAAATACAATCGCTCTCTGCTCAGGGCCACTTGGGTGGTCCTTGCTAGCATGAATAGTAGCATCGCTGCACAACCATACGCAGTGCTTCTTCGCAGGAGGCTGGCGCGACGCACCGAGTGGGCGCCCGGGTCAGGCTGCGCCGCGCGTTGAGCGCGTTGATGCTGTCCAGCAGCCGCAGGTTCTCTCGCTCCACCCGCGCCCGCACATCTGAGGGGTAAAGTGCAACCTTGACAGCCAGACATCACGGCAAGGCACAGCGTCTGCTGTGAAAAGTGGCCCTGTTGCAAGCTTGCCAGCACTGGAGGCGGACGTTATCTACTACGCTTCCACGCGGGCTTCGCAGCTTCTGAGCGCGACGAGCAAGTACCAAGCCTCAGTGCACACAAGCACCTGGCGCCCAGCTGAACAGCAGGCTGGCAAAGCGGAGCATTGAGCAGGGGTATTAGGCAGCCTGCCAAGCATGCGCTGAGATGTGGGTACAGCCATCTAGGACCCGCACCCTCTGCCATGCTGCGCCGCTTGCGATTGTCTTCCAGGTGCGCATAGCGCGGCGGCGCGGAGTTATCTATGCGCGGTCGCATAGCGGCCACTGCAGCAACCAGCCTGCCGTCCACTGCCTCCTTACCCAGCTGCGCTGCAAAGGGTTTGTAGTACTGCGCGCGACCGCCGGGTCCAGGCTGCGTTAGTCCGCCTGCGTGTGTTGCGGCAAGGGTGGTGCTTGCTTCTCCTACGTTTGCGAGGTTGCGCACCGGGACTGCTGAGTTGCTTCTGACCATTCCCAGAGGGCGGACGGGCAGCTGGCAGGTCATGCTGCCTCGAAGACGACCCCACGCGGTGCTCCTGCGGCGCGCCTGGTTCGGACCTGCTGCTTCAACTTTGAATTTATGCTGGCGCTTGCGCGCGCCCTAACCTGCAGGGATATGAATTTGAACCTGCGCAGGCGGCCTGAGGCTGGGGCAGCTTGGCTGGCTCTCGCACGCAGTGGTCCCATCACAAGAGTGCTATGACTTGCAAGCTGCTGCCATTGCTGCACATATGCCGTACAGCATCGTTTGCAGTAGGTCGGCAGAGTGCTATTGCCGCTTTGCTATGCAGGCGCACGCTCACAGCGCCCGCACTGCCACGCCGAGCAGCTGCTCAGAGCAGCCCGCAGCATGGCCACCTGGCCCTCTAGGAACACGGCTGCGGCGCGCGCAAACGCCCCACTGCCAGCCCTAGCCACCTGAGCAGGCGCAGCGGCCACGGCGGCAGAGTACTGCTGCTCCAAGGCGGCCAGCGCAGACGCGAGCATGCCTGCTGCTGCCTGATCGCTGCCTGTGTCCTGAGACAGCGCGCCCTGCGGGCAGCGGGAGTGCGTCAAGCGCGCTGCCTCAGAGCGTGGGGTCACGGAGACAACCAGGCAGCAGCCATGTGGCAGCATGGAGTGGAAGGACTTTCAAGCATTATCAGCAATGCTGTTCAACTGCACGGGCATGCACACCAAGCTGGCAGCTACACGACAGCATGTGGAGCAGGAGACCGCATCTCACACGGCGTGAGCAGCAAGAGTGGCATGCCTGCCGCGGTTCGGCCTGTCCGGAAGCCACAGCGGCCAGCTCGGCAGGGCGTGCAGCCAGCACGCGCAGGGCAGCCACCAGTGATGCGTCCAGGCGCCCATGGGGCCGCAGGCAGTGCTCCAGGCCGAGGCCGCAGCGCGCCAGCGCCGCCTCGCGCAGCGCGCGCGCGCTGTCCTGCTCATCGACCTGCGGCGCGCTGCCCGCTGCTCGTGCATCACGCGGTGCTGACTCTGGCTCTGGGCGAGGCCACGGATTGCGGCACACTGCCAGCTGCGTGCGCATCATGCAGTGCTGGCTCTAGCTCTGGGCAAGGCCACGCACTGCAATGCACAGGAGTCACGCGCTGTCTCACGACCTTGCTTGTGCAATGTGAGGCAGCTCAGCGCCTTGGAGCCCCAAAGCTGAGCATGTTTGGAGCCCAGGAGCGGACAGCCTGTGTGGGCATGCCTTGCATGCTCGCACACTCCTGCACGCACAGGCTTGCTGCTGGCGGGCACTTGCAGGCACGCCCCTCAAGGGATTCGCTCAGTGTCATTCGCCTGTGCTGGCTGTGCGCGCCTCAAAGGTGAGCGCCAGCGTGTCGTGCGGGTTGTCGCGCAGCACAAAGCCGTAGAAGAGCAGCGCACGCAGGTTTGGCAGCGGCCCGTACGACAGGAAAACCTGGCGCTGGGCGGCATGACCAGCAACCTGGTATGATGCCACATCAAACTCTGCCATGCTGCGGTCCAATTGCAGCGCAGAGCATGCCCGCCCGGCGTATTTGTGCTTGTGTAAAGGGTGTGCAACATTGATCAACGGCTACAGCCACGCCGACGTGCATGCCAACTCAGAGGCTTCCACCAGGCACGCTCGGAAGTCGCACACAGCATGCCATGCTTGCCCATCCTCGAGGCACCACGCCGGGCCGCGCGCCTGATGCCCTGCCTCGCAAGGCCGCAGCGCGCGCAGCTCCAGCATGTCGTCCGCCGGGTCGCCAGCCCCCCCAGGCCGCGCTTCGGCCCCCGCTCGGCTGCAGCCGCGCGCCTCTGCGAGCCTGCCATAGCGCACGATGTGCGGCGCGACCGCGCTGTGGTTGAGCAGGGTTGCGACAGGGGCCAGGCAGGGCGTCACGCCCTCGCCGGGCAGGTCCACCTGCGCGGCCGCGCATGCCTACGTTACACGGTGTGTCAAAGGTCGGCCCTGAGCACGACTGAGCAGCAGGCGGCTGGGCTCGACGGCGGCGCTGCAAACCTACTCAAAGACAGCCCGATGAAGCCAGACCGTGTGGGGGCCATCCAGTGGCCCATCACAGGCCTGCTCGGACAGGATGCAAGCCTCCCGCTGTACAACCAAGAGCGGGCCATGGCCCCCTTGCTCGGGACGCCTCGCAGGCCGGCGCACCTCCAGCGCGTGGGAGTAGTGCAGCTCTGCGGCCGCCAGGAAGGCCGCCTCTCCGACGTGCTCCGGCCGTATGTGCGCCGGGTAGGCCGCCGCCAGCGCGTCCGCGACGGGCCGCACGTCCTCGTACTGCTCCAGCACGTGCTGCGCCCCGGGCGCGCTCTAGCTGAGAGCGCGGACGGGCGTGCGCTTGCGCGGCAGGCGTGCGCCACAACACAGGAACGCGACTACCGCTGCACAGTCAGGTCAGCACTTGTGCAGTGGGCATGAAGCTCCTCATACACTGAACGCACTGTCCCAAGGGCCATGATGGCCAGAGAGGCATGCATGGCATATGTCTCAAAGCGTGGAAAGCATGTGGTGCCGAGGTGGACCTGCCGTGCAGCCAGGGCCTGGGCGTGCGCGGGCGTGCCCTCCAGGACGGCCAGCTCCCCATGCGGCGCCGTCAGGGCTGGTGCGCACGACGGCAGTCGGTGAGTTGCAGGTTGATGACTGGACAAGCGCATCTTGATGCAAGCATGCATGCATTGTGACAACCAGCCTGCTTGTCACCACAGACGACCGGACACGTTTGTCAGCACGGCGCCATGCAGCAGGTTTCTTGCTTAGCTTGTCCGCGAGGACCACACACAGCATTGTACCGCATGGCGTGCACGGCCCTATGGCTGCAGCAGTGTAGCCATGACAGCGTGGCGCGCCCGTGTGTGCGGGCGCCAGGCTGGCCCAGAAGGGCGCCCAGCGCGAGTCGGCATCGTGCCGGTCGACCATGGTGAAGAGCAGGAGCACCGTCTCGCTCGGCAGGGGGCCCAGCGCCGCCAGCGCGCCGCCCTGCCAAGGCTAAAGGGATCAGTACACGCGGCCGACAGCAGCGGCCAATGGGGCGGCATGGTTACGTCAAAACACAGCACGTGGCCATGCATTGTCAAGACATGCACACATGTAGCAGACGTTGCCCTGATGCATGTCTGCATGGGCCAGCATTTATTCGAGATCATCAGGGTGTGCAGGTATGCTCAGCCTGTCGGATAGGTTATGTTGCACCCACAGACACTCTGTGAGCGTGTAAGTTCTGGCTATGGCGTTGCCGGCACGGGCGGCCCACCAAGTCTGACTGCCTTGCAGTGGCAGCGGAGATGAGCAGCGTGCGCGGCACGCTCACCACCACGTCGCCCGCGTCAAACCCCGCGATAGCGGCTGCGCCGCGCAGGCCGCCTGCAAATGTTGCTGGGCGTATGAGGCTGCAGCAGCCGCTGCCCGCTGCCCACCTGCTCGCATTGCACCAACGCTGGCTGCGGACGATTGCAGGAGCCCGCAGGTGCGGACTCGTAAACACAACCAATAGCAGCAGCGGGGCGTTTGGCCAGGCATGCCTAATGCAGGTAGCCCTTCGGGAGAGACAGAGATGGAGAAATCAACAAGGGAGTGCACCGCATGAGCGTGCTTTCTGGAGACTCTGAGGCAAATGCTCCCTGTGGTGAGTCGCTGCACTGCCCTGGGCCGCCAAACGGGTGCTGCTGAGAGCCTCCTGTTGTTGCCATGGCCGCCCGCTAGCAGTGGCCTTTGGCACAGCTCCTTGCACCGCTATTCTGGCTCGGCATACGCACCACATTGACGTCTTCAGTGCACATGCTTGTTCTTTCCAACGTTGTCACTCAGAAGGAGTCACTCAGAAGGAGTGGGGGCAAAGGGGTGACAGTGTCCAGGGAACGTGCTGCGCGCACGTTCAACTGTTGTTGACAGAACATTCCCGCTTTAGGCTGCAACCTCACCCTGCCCCCCTCAGGGCCTGCCCCGCCTCAGCAAGCAAGGCTCAATGATGCGCGCTTTGTGATTAAACAAGCTATCAAGCTTTCCACGCTCCTCACATTGCTCGACTTTCTTGCGAGAGGCACGAGATGGCGCACTTTGGTGCGCGCTTACCCCCGTCACCTTTTGCAAGCCAACCTGCAAGGCTCCCGGGCGGCTGATATAGTGTTTCAGTGAGCAAGCGCTCTGCCCTGACTGACAGCTGCATGAAGGAACGCGCTGCCCTGCGTTGCAGGGACGCTCGTGCCTGTGGGCGACGACGAGGAGGCACAGATGAAAGACGAGGCAGCTGCCCTGGAGGCGCACAGAAGCCAGGAGGCTGAGCAGCACGCCGGCAGCTCAGCGCACCCGCCGTCTGCAGGTGAGACTATCCTGTGCACGTCCTCAGTAAGGGAAAGGCATACCTTGGTAGTCCAGCGCATGGCCACTGGAATACAGAGAGCCTGCTGTGTGGCTGGAGCAGAAAGTGGACAAGCCGTGGAGGACGAAGACGACGATGAAACGTGCGGCTTTTGTCGCTTCATGAAAGCTGGCGGCTGCAAGGACGAGTTTAATGTGCGCCGCTCCTGCTTAAAGTGTGCAGATTGGACGTGCTACCCCTGCTCTGGTTGCATACCCGGCTCATATGTTTACAGCGTGCCCACTGATTTGGTAATCGTTTCGCCTGCTTCCTGGTTCATGAGGTGAACACATGAGAGGGACCACGCCAACAAGCACTCCATCATTTCATGAGCGTGCCTGCCTTCCGTTGTGTTTTTGGTTCTGCACGAGCTAGAAAGGAGTGCTTTTTGGCAGTGTGCCTGCTTGCTGCAGAGCTACGGCGTGGGTGGTAGATGGATGTTTTCAGTTGAGGACTTTCTAGACAAGCCTTTAGGTTACCATGTGATATCGTGCATCGCGCTCGTCCTTGGGTCGCCAGGCTTGGAGCGAGTGCGTGGACAGCGAGCGCTCGGAGGGCCGCAACTTCACTGAGGAGTGCGCGGAGCGCACCGGCGCGCTGCAGACGTGCATGGAGGCGCACCGCGAGTACTACGAGGACTTCCTGTTTGACAGCGAGGCGGCCGCGGCGGCCGCCACCGCCGCGCTGGCCGACGGCGCCTCTGGCGAGGCAGGCGCCGACGGCGGCGAGGCCGCCGCGCCTCAGACGCCCGAGCAGCCCGATGGAGGCGCCGCTGGCGAGCATGGCGCCGGTGGCAGTGGGGGCAAAGGGCCGGAGGACGCGGGCGGGGGAAGGGATGAGCCTAAGGACACGCCAGACCCGGAGAGCGAGGGAGGTGCCGCAGATGGTGCGCATGTGCTCCAGCTCCTGCCCTGCGTGTTGTGCGTGCTGTCTGGTGCGGCCTCCTGCTCCTGCATGCTGCCCCACACAGGTGCGCCCTTATTCCTTGTACGAATTTTTGGAGGACATCCATCATGTAGCAGGCTCCGCCAGCGAGGCTCAGCACAGGCGCACCATGGCGGGCCTGGTGGGAACACAGCAGGTGCTGCTACAGCGGTTTCAGTGGGCAGCAAGGCGCACAGAAGCATGTGCTCATGCAGGTGCGCCGCAGCCGGTGCAAAACAACAGCGCTCCCGAGGAAAGCAAGGCGGGCGCGTCGATGGGCGGCGCATTCCCGGCTGCCGGCGGGCTTATGAAGGCAGTCGACGACGCGCCGGCAGAGGCGTCTAGCGCCCAGGTGTGAGGCTCCGTGTTTACCCCGCCTTAAAGGCAGCCTGTGAGCATCAACAGGGGCATTGGCGTATGGCTGGTCTGTGCCCTTTGTGCGACAAATGCAAGGCGCAATGCCTCACATGCTTGGCCTGCATGGCAGCAGCGATAAGCAGGGCTGCCAGTAGCCATATGGGCCTGAGCATAGGCCATTCTGGCTTCAATTGGTGTGTGACCACAAAAGGCGCATGCACACGCGCAGATCGAGCAGCTTACGGAGCGCTCGATGGCCGCCGGCCTGGAGATGGACGTGCCGCGCGAGCATGCAGCCAAGGTGGCCGAGCTCGGCATGGCCATCGAGATGCGGCCCGCGGACGCCGCCGCGAGTGAGGCCGCCGCCGAGGCGCCCACCGTCCAGGACCGCGTGGCCGCCGCGCACGAGGACCCTGCCGATGGCGCACCGCAGGGTGGCGGCGCGGCTGCCGGCGCGGACGCCGCTCCGCAGGACGGCGCCGCGGAGGGCGGTGCCGCCGAGGCCCCGCCTGCTGGAGAGGAAGACGGGGGTGAGCAGGGGGCAGGCGGGGACGAGGAGGATGGGGGCGGCGAGGAGGAGTCGGCGGAGAAGCCAGTGATCATCCTGCGCACGGCGCCCTACGACCCGCGCTTCCCGTCCACCAACCAGGTGGGGCGTCCCCGCCCCCAGGGCGCGGATCAAGCCGCCAGCGCCTGGTATATGGCAGTGCAGAGTAACATGTGCTGTGCGGCGGCTGTGACATCGCCATGACCTCCCCAGTGAGTGGGCCTGCATGCCCATGCTTTTTGGCCTGCCAGGGAGATTGCGGCCTGGGTGCCATGAAAGTGTTGGCTCGTGCTTGTTCTCACTAAGATTCGTGCTTGTTCTCACTAAGAGGTCCTGTCCTGTGTGTGCTTTGAAAAATCACGCACTTGTAAACAGGTGTAACCTGCTGTGGTCTGCCTCGTTGTGTGTGTGGTGCGCTCACGATGCAGTGCGCGTCCGGCGCTTGGCAAAGCGTACCTTGCACTGACGGGCACCCCTGCGTGCTGCCTCAGGCGCGCAACTGCCACACGCGCTACCAGGAGTACCACCGCTGCATGGCGCAGACGGGCGGCGACGAGGAGAAGTGCAGCCCGTTCGCGCGCGCGTACCGCTCGCTGTGCCCCACCGAGTGGATCGAGCGGTGGAACGAGGCGCGCGAGGAGGGCCGCTGGACGGGCCGCTACTAGGGCTGCAGTCTGCGCATGTGCTAGCTGCAGCGCCTGGGTGTGGGCATGTGTGCATGTGCCAGTCTGTGGTGCAGCCGGCTTGCTGGACAGGCGTGTCGCAGGCAATGTTTGTGCTGCTGACCACTCCAGTGGAACAAATGCACTGGATGTCTTGCGCAGGGGCCGACCCTGACATCCAGGCTTTGTGGGGGGGCTCTGGTGAGCATGGGTGTGGCACTGCGAGGAGTTGGCCAACATCCGGCCAGCCAGCCTGGCAGTGGGGATCGTATACTTGGTAGAGCTGTTGTCGGCGGAGCGCATGCAGCTGGGCAATGTGTTCATGCTCTCTGGGCTGTGCGCATAGGATGCCTTGCGTCTGTGCCTCTGGGTTTCCGGGGGCTGATAGGTTTTGTCTCACCATGCATTGCATGCGAGCATTGCAGCATCTAATGCACTGCCCACAAACATGGCTGATGGGGCATCATGTGATGGGCAGTGTCTGCTTCATGCGGGCGCTGAAATCATGATTTAGCAGGTGATGAAGGGCGATTTGCTGCATTGCGCCTGCTCATTGCAGTGCACGTTGCAAACATGCCTGCCTCGCAGACTAGCACACTTGTTGACAGTGCCAAGGATTGAGGCAGAGCAATTGCGCTGCGGTCATAGTTGAGAGGTTTGTATTGACACGAGCATTGCCCATTGTCCGCGCTGCCTCTATGAGACCTGCAGGCGTGCCAGCTTAGGTCTCTGCACAGTGCAAGCTATAGCAGCGCATGTGGGCGCACTGAGTGAAGTAAGGCTCTCGTGCAATCTCTCTTTTACCAAACAGGCTTGTCGTAGTCATGGGCAGGTGCTCGGCAAGTCACTCCTGCTGTTGTGAACCTGGCAGGAGGATGTGACGGTCTTCTTGCTGCCCCAAGCGGCCTGAGAGTGGGCTTGGTACTCAGCAGCACTTGCAAAAACATGCCAGAAACACAGCAAGCTCAGGTTTGCAGGCTCCGAGCTGCTCAGCGGAGCACATCCTGATTCTGAGAACGGAGACAGCTGATGTGTGCATGAGAAAGCCTAGAGCACAGAAATGCCCACGTTGGGACTACTAGAGCAAAAGGTGGCCTGCGGTCAGACTTCAGTTTCAGGAAGGATTGCCTGGCAGGGCGGATGGCTGGCCGGCACATCCTCACGAGTGTGCTGACCCGGCTGTATGAAGCTCACAGCATCGCCCCGCATCTGTCCACCCGCGCCAGCAGCCCCCGACATCGGCTCCTTGAAGCTGAAGGCCAGCTCGCCCGCGGCGTGCCGCGCGCGCAGCCACGCCGCGAAGGCCAGCTGGTCCGCCTCGCCGCCGGGCGCGTGCGGCCGCAGGCGCCGCTCCAGCCACGCCAGCAGCGCTGGGCGCGTCAGCCGCAGCGTGTCCTGCCGCCCCGTTGCTGCTGCCGTCACAGCTCCACATACCAGCATGAAGACATGGGCTTGCCGCAGGCTGCCACCAGCGCCCTGCATGGCCTGCACACATTGCAGGCGGAGAGAGGGCACAAACATGCATTGCACTGCATGTCATGCTTCTCGAGCAGCGGGGGGGGCCCCTTCAGGAGCACAGTCTCTGCGGGAGCGCATGCTGCTGTCATGACAGCAAACCCGTGTGTACAAGCATCGTGGCCATGAGCCGAGCCCAGAGTGCTCGGCCATGCTCTTGGCCGCGCCTGAGCGGGGCATCCTCAGGATGGGGCCTGCCGCACAGCCACCAGGGCAGCAAGGCCAGGGGCGAGTGCTGCCAGCGTTCGCAGGGTAGCACACCTGGCGGGAGGCGCCCCCCAGGCCGCAGCCGGCGCAGCAGAGGCAGTCCAGAACGCGGTTCAGCAGCAGCCCCGCATCCATGAAGCTGGTGTGGCAGCTGCGCCCGGGCACCACGAGCCACGACCCGCGGGGCGCCGCCGCGTACAGGCTCTGCGCGCAACAGGGGCTCCTTCACGCCCAAGCTCCGCGCCGCCTGTACCAAGCAGGAGATGGTGCGGAGCCATGCTCAGGCACGGCGCTCGGCAATGCAGCCATGGTGAGCTCTGCCGACACATGCTGCGTGTAGGTAGGCAATGATGAGCTCATGCTGTGTGCTCCCTCAGCTTCAGGTTAATGGTCTGCAGCAACAACAATGTCCAACATCATGAGCCAAGGTGCCCAGGTCGATTCCGCACCCTACAGTTGCTGCCCTCCGGGTTGCAGTTGCCGGTGTGCGCGGCGCCAGAGATGCCCACAGCGCGGTCTGAGCGCGCGAGCGCCTTGGCCGCACTGGGGTAGGCCGGCGACTCGGGCGTGTGCCGCGTGTTGTCCACAGGGTCCAACATGTATGCGGCCGCAAAGCTTGTGTCGCCTGCGCGTGACAGGGCGCCCTAATATCGCAGCAGGCAGCAGCTTGCCTGCATGCAGTCTTCGTTTCAAGCTCTCACCTGTGCACAGCAACTGTCCATGGCACACAGCGCTCCTACGGGCCCTCATGTGGACACAGGGCTCTTGGACATAGCGGTTGTGGCTGCCAGCAAGTGAGCACCAGGCCAGGGCCGCACGCGCAAAGAGGAGCGCGGCCAGCTTGCCGCCGCGGCTGTGCCCGGCGACAGCAAGCCGGGCCAGGTCCAAGCGGCCGTGCAGCGGGCTGCCAGGGTCCCGGCTGTCTTCGCGCAGCTTGTCAAGCACGCGGGCCGTGAAGGCGAGCTGCCAGGAGGCACACGGTGAGCTCTAGCCCGCAGCTTGACGCGTAGCGGTCATTCCTTGTGAACAGGGGCGCCACCTCAGTGCTGTCCTCAACGATGCGCAGCATTGGTGCATCGTACTGCACTACTGCATAGCCCCACGTCGCCAAGAAGCGGGTGTAGGCAGTATAGTAGCTGGCGCGAGCCTGCTTGCGACAGCAGGCCACAACTGTTTTACACTGACATAGTTGAGCAACATAGGCCAACCTGCAGCATCAAGGCTCTGCCGCGCCTGGAACCCGTTGATGAACACAACCAAGGGGTACGGGGGCTCCCGCCCACTCGGCGATGCTGCAACATCGTCCGGCAGTGTCACTGTGAGGCCCAGCCTTACATGACCTGCCCCGCAAGGCACCACGCAGTTATCACGCAGCGTCCGCGGCACGGCTGTGCCCTCCTCGCAGTACGCACACCCGCTGTCAGGTGCGCAAGCAGCTGAGGTCACCACAGAGGCTGCCAGGCTGAGCACGGCGCACGTCCTCCTCAGCATAGGTCTCGGATGAATATTTCGCGCTCCTGTGCGCAGTGATCACCGCTGCACCGCTGACAGACCACCAAGGGTTTACGGAAGGCAGTTGCGGAGAGCAGGCCTGGTACCAATGGCGCTTTGTGGACATGCAAGACGTGGTACGCTACTTATTGGACAATGTGCCGCGGAAGGCAACTTTACACATGCAAGGCAGCGCAGCGCCCTTCCGCAGGCACAGAAATGGCGCAGAAATGGCATTTTCGAGCGCTCTGGCCGTATCACAGCAGCGTTGCTTCCGCACTGTGTCCTACGCTATGCGCACGCTAAAGTGCGCATTAAGGTGACCGCAGTCGGTGCGCAAGCATAATGTGGGTGCTGGCTTGCCTCACAGCTCGCAGGCCCCCCAAAGAACTGCGCTAACTCGGCCCAAATAGACATCTGTTTTCCCTCTGAAAGCGTGGAGGCGTCGTCTTCGTGCGTTGCTCACCATATAACATTGCTTCAACAGGTGAGCGTGTTGGGAACATACCCGCATGATGGCAATCAGCCGACCGCATTCACGTAAATATGGCACTGCTGCACCGCATCAGCCCCGCTGGTACTACAGCTCAAGTTTCTCGTCGCTCGAGGCATCGCCCGACATCTCCGCGCACTCCCCGCCGCTGCTCATGTGGCTGTCAGAGGGCGCGCCGTAGCCGCCCCAGCCGCCGCCTGCGCCGCTGCCGGCCTGGGCGGCGCGCTCCTTGAGCGCCTCGATGGCGGCCGCCAGCGCGCGCTTGCGCAGCATGCGGAACGTCACAATCTGCCGGCTGATGGGGTTGAGCGCGGACGGCCCAGTGCGGGCAAGCAGCCGAGCGTCCTGCTCCTCGGTCGTCGGGAAGGCTGCCAGGCGCTGCTCCATGCCATACGCATGCACCTGCGCACACACGCGTCCAGGCGAATGACTGGCCAGCGCAGCCCTGTCATGGGTTCCGCCGTTCCGCCAATCGACAGATAGCTTGAAATCACAGCAGCCAGTCGTTCTCACTGTTGCATCTGCACCGCGAGCAGCACCCTCACACACGTCAACCAGTTCAACAACCAAGGGAGCAACAGACAGCACCCATGCATCCCGGCAGGAACTTTGCACAGCGGGGTGATGCCCCATGGAGAGCGCCATGTCCTACGAGCACATCCCGCTTTCCGCAAACATATGCACCAGGCGCCGACCCTGCAGCTTGCATGCGACCGGCTGGGCCGCGCCTCGAGCTCATCCGCGCGCTCGCTGAAGTAGTGCGAGTCGTGCTCGCCCAGGTCGTCGCCCTCGGCATGCTCGCCCGGCAGGTCCAGGGCACACAGCCGCGGCGGGTCATGGTCCTGCCGTACAACAGTGTAAGCCATCATGAACCTCCCATATGGGCACGGCCGTGTTGCTGCTGTACCGCCTCAGGATCTTACCTACGAAAGGACAGGGCCGACACCCAGCAGCACTGAATCGCAACATATGAGGCACACTTGCACACGCCATTGATAGCCATCTGCGGGTGCACACCTGGGTGAAGAAATAATTGACCTGCACGTGTCAGCACATGGTGAGTACGCGCCTTGCCCAGCTTCAATGACATGCAGAAAACAGGTGCTGATGAGGCACACCATCGAGTAGTCGTTCCGCTCGTTCTCACGGCTGTAAGTGTGCGTCACCTCCTCCCCAGCCCTGCGGGCACATGTATGGAAATGCGTGCTCCAGCTGGACAGACATGTCTCTCAGCATGTGTGCTCATGTTCAACAGAGCCAGGTACACACGAGCTGAGAAAGTCTGACAAGCAGAAGACAAGCAAACTTGCAAAAAAATTAACGTGACACTGATATAAAATTGCGTGCATCAGCATGCTGTCAATGGGTTTGTGCAACGATCTGCAGAGAACACAAATGCGCTGCACCGGCAGGAGAAGTTATGCGCTCCCCTGCTAGAGATGGCATGGTACATGCTAGGCTTCACACTCCGCAGTTGTGCTGGTTGTTTGCTGTGCACAAGCGAGAGGAAGGAGGCACACCGTACGTCACGTGTTGCGACAAGCAAGAGCTCGTTGCGTGTGTGGTCCAGCTCCGCGGCGGTGTTGCTGGCATCCGGGCCCCTGGCGCCCCCCAGGGCAGGTGTAGGAGCATGAAGCGGACCCCATGACATGAGTGGCCTCAAGCGTTGCAGCCACTTGAGTCTTCAGTTCACTTGGGTCTTCATTTCAGGTGCACCAAGCACATTTGGGTCTTCATTTCAGGTGCACCAAGCACATTAATGCAGCACCCAGAAGCACAAGCACGCGCAGGTGCACAGAGCACAAAGCAAACTAGTCCAGAAAATGCTCTGTTGAGCAAGACTTCTGGACTGTGATGTACAAGGATATTGCCACTTGTCAAGGCCAGGGCGCACTTGTGGTTGGCCAAGTCTCCCATGGGAAACAGGAACCGCCTCTGAGCGCGGTTTGGCTCGGTGGAGTTCCAAAATACAAAGGAGTACTGCGCCGCCTGCGTGATGAGCCCCGCCGTCGACACCTCACCGTCACAGAGCAGATGCTGGCACAGAGGCTGAGAGTTAACGCGGCACACAGCGGCCGGGGCATGTACTTTTTTTAGTCCTTGAGCGCCCGTCGGGGTGCAGCTGTGGAGGTGCAAAACATCGCAATAATTTGTGGCATACGCCAGCCGCACCAGCGCCGCCCAGTGGCGGAACTCCTCGACGGACACAGTCTCCACATTAGGGAAGCCCCGCATGCGCTCGGCGAGCTCCGGGTACACGACGGTCTCCGTGTAGTCGGTGTTGTGCATCACAAACTCGGCCTGCGTGGCTTGCCAGGCTTACGCACGGTGTGCAGTGCGTGCTATGCAGCCTGGTGTGGCAGGGCGCAGCACAGCACTTTGCAAACACATATCCACAGTGCTGTCACTCAGGCCATGCAAATTGTACAGCGCAGAGTCGTGATGCAGAGCGCTTGCCGGTCACTGACTTTGCATGTGCATGTGCATGTGCTGGTGCACAGCTCTGCTCGGAGAGGCTCCTGCAGGACCCCGGCCATGCGCGATGCTGACAACACCATGCCCTACTCTTGCGGAGAGGGGCCGAGCTGCAGTCGCCTGGGGCGCACCAGGCCGGGGTCTTGCATCACGTCCAGGTAGTTCGCGCTCCAAGCCTCCTTGCTCTGTAGCATGCCGAGCGCGGGCAGGCTGGCCCAGTACGGGCCTAGCTTGGCGGTCCACTCCGGGTCGCCGAGGCGCAGCCGCAGCACGTCCACAGCCAGCTCCTGCGTCACATGGCCAGCACAGCAGCAGTGACCGCTGGTGCTTCAGCGACTGCTGGCGGGCAGGCCAAGGCCCGGCCCCGGCACAGTGCTTGCTGCAGGGAGAGTGGCGCACTGCGCCTTGCGACGCCGCATCCCCCAGCTGGACGCACAGCCCGGCGGGCACGGCGAGCGCGACCTCGCCGGCAGGGATGTCCTCTGTCGCAATGGTCCCTCGCAACCCTGTCCCAGGTACGGGGCCGACCATCAACTTCACCTGCACGCCCAGCCCCAGAGCGTTTTCATCACTTCAAAACGGGTTTGGATGCGCATGCTTGCCAGCCTTGACCGCACACTCCTGACTAGCACTGTTGAAAGCTGTGCACACCTGCCCGCCGTGGGCGCGAATCCAGGTAGTGAGCTGCTCAGCAGCGGGGTCGGTGCCGAGGTCGGATGAGCCGGGCTGAGGTTTGGTGGCCTCTTGGGAGGTGACCTCCTGTGAGGTGATGCTGAGCGCTCCCTGCAGGCACAAGCTGAGGAGCAGCCATACGTAGACATTGCTGCACTGCATGTTGCAAATTCGCCTGGTTGCTCTGGAAATGTCACTCAACGCCACACTGCCGAGAGCATGTCACGGCACAGCTGCCACATTGGGGCAAGCGAGCTGCGTGGTGTTCGTATGGTCCAGCATGTCACCACCCCTAGCGGGGAATTCCGCAAGTCTGGCGCAGACTCCACACACAAATGGCGACACAGTCAACTAGCTTTGCGCAGAGTGGGGTTGCTTGTGTGGAGGAGCACTCCTGTGCCTCCGACCTTGCGCTCTCTGTGCAGGACCTAAGCCTGTGACCCAGCCCTTGTCACAGTGCACTCGTTACGGCAGCTTGCAGTCTCCCTCAGTACCTGCGTACCTGAGCACCACAGCACTCCAGCGGATCCGCGCACCAGCAAATGCTGCGAGGCCGGTGGGCGTGCACAGCTCTGCTTAAACGCGGCCGCGCTGACTTGCAGCAAGCCTGTCATAGCTCAAACAAAGCCTCTCGAAAGAGCGTCACAACGCCCATCGTGTTGCGCGAGGTGCGACTTGTTGCCATGTGCAGGCCTCCCAGCTGTGAGGGATGCTCCCACACATCAGTTGGTGTGTGTGAGCACCGCCACACTGAGCACCGCTGCAGACCAAGGCTTGGAGCTGCAGTTGAGCTCTGCTGTTCGTTGGACAGCAGTCGCAGAGTTGCGCACAGGCGCAAAGCGTGCGACACAGTCCCCACCGCGGTGCACTGCGCCGTGCAGGACAATGTCAACCTTGGTCCAGAGGGTAAGCTTGTACGCGTGAAGCCGGGATATGCGCGCAACCACCTGGTGCCGTCGCGTCAGGCGGTGCTCGCCACGCCTGCCAACCGCACGGCCTTCGAGCGAAAGGATGCGGTGGGTAGGTCAGACTTTCCTTCTTGTTATTCTGGACCAGCCCCTGTGTGCCGTCAGCGGCGGCTGCTCGCCTGAAGCCTGTCTCGCCCGGGGGTGAGGCAGTGTGTCACACACTGTGCCTGCGCCTGCGCGCAGGGCGTGGCAGACGCGCAGCTCAGCCAAGCAGCGGAGGCCGCGCTGCAGGCGGCGCGCGAGCAGCAGCGGCTGGCGCTGGTCATGAAGCGGCTCATGACTGGCGCAGTCGTGCGGCCCGCCTGGCCCCCGACCCCTGCAGCCCACCGTGCTGCACGCTTGGCTGCACAACCTACAGACCCAGGATGGCACGAGAGTGGAAAGTAGACGCATAAGTTCTTCAAGTTGGGGCAATGTCACATTCATCAGGTGTAGGTTGTGCACTTGCTTTGCAGTGACAGTGGCGTTGGAGCCGTGGCAGGCACATTTTTAATACCCCTTGATGCACAGCAGTAGGAGCTGCCCACCGGCATGCTGGTCTGCAGAGGCTGATACAACCTAAAATCACTCCTGCCATGAAGCTAGCATGACCAGTGACTTGGCATGTCGCCAGAACATGGAGCGGGAGCTGGCGCCCGACCTGCTGCCGCCGGTGGCTTGGAGTGAGAAGCAGCGACTGCTGACGAAGCTGGTGCAGCCTGTGACGCCCGTGGAGGTGTGCGCTGCCGTCCTCGAGGTTTCAAGCGAGCGAGCGAGCGAGCATGCATCGGTGATCCTGGACTGCAGTCGCTGCATTTGTCAGTATGTTTATCATCATCAAGTATGTAAAACCGCATGTATGCGGGCATGCCCGGTGCGCATTGCGCTCGCACCGTGCAGACATCAGCCACTGGGTTGACGCCGTGCAGGGTCCTCATCAAAGCGGCACCTCTCCAGTTGACAGAGCCCGTCGTAACCTGCGTGCGCAGATTTGCGCTGCAATCAACAAGCAGAAGCGGATACATGTCGCGGCGGGCGTGCTGGCAGTGCCGGGCGGCCAGCTCACACAGACAGGTGCGGGAGCAGTGTGCCGACAGCGCGCTGTTTACGTTGGCCAATTCCAATTCCCTGGCTTGTCACCACAGTGATAATAATGACAGTGCCGCAGCAGCATCTAGGCCCGTGTCGGATCAAAGGCAATGGTTGGTGGTGTTTTGACATGGCTGTTAGTGTATGTCTTCTGCGTGCCTTGTTCCCAACAGGGCGCTGGAGATGAGCGCTTTGGCCGGACCTGCTGATGTGTGGTGTCTCCTTGGTGCTGCCCTGCAGTTGTCAATTGTGCAGGACCTTGGAAACGCAGGAGTTTAGATCTGCAGCGGTTTGTGTTGTTTCATGTCAAAGTCCAGCCAGCTCTGTACACTTGGTAATTGTGGTACTCTGCCCCGCAGGCGACTACTTGATACCGCTGCGGATGCTTGACCCCAATGGCGAGCAGCCGTGCTTCACGCTGACCATCGTGCCCGGCAAGCCTAGCGCCGAGTCGAATGCTGAGGACGGAGCGTAAGGGCGCAGCGTTGCTGCTTGGGTGCAGTGTTGCTGCTGGTCAGCACAGGCTCTGCATGGGAATGGGGATTCAATGAACAACTGGGTGCTGAACAGATACAAATACGTACAAGATGAAATGCTTGGCAGGCTTATTCCACTAAATAAAAACCAACAATGTCAGGAGACAAGAGTGTAATGAGGCGCTGCTCTGACTCTGGGATTGTGCTGAAGGTTTCCCTTGCAGTATCCTGGACACTCTGGCTGGATACCCACCAGAGCGCACTGGATGTGTGCACTTTCCTGCCGTCCAAGTCACAAGCAGTGTCCTGGACACTTTGGCTCATGACCAACCAGAGCTCACCGGGATATGGACATTTCCAGCCGTGCAAAAGCAAGATGATAAGATAAGAAGATTAAATGCGTGCTGACACAGTACAGTCGCTGGCAGGCACACAGAGCAGTTGGCTGCACTCTGCGGCAATGCGTGGGTCTGGTAGAAGGGCAATGGAGGCAAAGTACATGCGCATCAAACCGCAAGGCTGAGGGGCATACATGCTGAAGCATCACTGGGCAGCCTTGCCAGCGCTGCATTAGCTGTCACTGCGCACACACAACCAGACTGGCAATAGGTAGCCTGGGTGCGCTGCAGCGCAACAGAAAGACCCACACTACCCCATTGCCCAAGCTGCCCTGATCAGAAGCTGTGCTTGCGCAACGACAGCCCGCTGCCAGAAGCAGAGCCGCCCGGGGCGCCATGATTGGCGCCCACAGTAGCCGCATTGACATCTGCCACAAGCGCCGTGCGCAGGCCCGCCAGCCGCTCCAGCGTCTCCAGCTTGAGCAGCTCCGCCTTGCGCTGCGCCATCGCTGCGCCGCGGAGCGCGCCCGGCGCGGCGTCAGGGTTATAAAAAGGCAGGGCTGCTGTGGGGTGAAAAGGCCCAGCGGTGCAGGTGAAGGGCCGTGTGAGCGAGCTGGTCCTGGTGTCATTAGCAGGCGATCACATCGAGTTCAAACTAAAGATAAAGGGGTGTGCACCGCCTCTGCAAGCGTTCTACCACAGCTGGAGGTCGATGGAAATGCGAGTGACGTGTTCCGTTCGACCATATAGTCACATGCCCTGGCCCCTGCAGGATCGGGCTTGCCGCACCAGCGCGCACGGCGGCCTCCGCCTCAGGCCGCGATGACAGCAGCGAACGCAGATGCGCCGCGGTCAGCCGCAGTGCGGCGGTGGCGACGCTCGCGCGCACGCTCGTCTGCCATACCGCGCCAGGCCCGCCCGCCTCAAAGAGCGACACCTCGCCCACAAGCTGTCCTGAGCCGCGCACTGATGCCGCACCCGGACTGCGCGCGCCACCAACGACCTGAGTCAGTTGCAGCGCCATGTCGCAGGCTGGATAGAGCTGCATATGGCTATACATGTTGCGCTGCCACACTGCGCACAGTCCCCTCGCTACTAAGCAGCAGCACCAGGTGGAAGGCTGGGCCCAGGCTCTGCAAGAAATCAAAGTTTATCTGACATGCCAAAATGGTCAGGAGCGCTGATGGTCAGCAATGCACTGCACTGTCCTTCACCACGCCGCGCATCACCACACAATGGCCAACACCTCGCAACCAGCGAGGCTGCTGGCAGGATGTGAGGCAGCTCATTGGGGAGCTTCCAGATAGAAAAGAAGAGAAGAGACTTGGGCCCTGAGGCTCACTGCGTGCTGGACATGGTGGCGGCAGCGCGCAAGGCCGCTCGGTACATGGTGCGCAGCATGCTGCGCGGGTGCCGCGGCCGCCGCGGGTTCTCCTCCCCGTCATCGCTGTCGCTGACCTCCTGCGCATGTAGATCAGCATGCGTTGATTGCTGCAGTTGTTCATCTCCTCGCTGCATCGCACGCCTGCATTCAAGAGACACAAAGTGCGGCTCGGACGCATACGTCCGCGTAGGGGTCGCCTGCCCCTGCTGATATGACAATACCGCTGTGCCTGGTTTCCACGCAACTTCAAAGGGACGCGGGTAGTGAGCTGGCAGGAGACACACCGCGTCGTCCAGCAGGTCTTCATCTACGTTTTCGCGGCGACTGAAGCAGATCTCTACTTCGCCGGTCTCGATGTAGAAGATTTCGTCAGCGCGGTCCCCCTCTCGCGCCAGGTACTCGCCCGCTTCGAAGTGCCGCGCCTGCACACACATGCATGAGCCCGCCACTTCAGGGAGTAGTAGCCGTCGTGCCACTGGCAGATGTCAGCGTGTGCAGCCTCGGCACAGGGTAGCCGCCGCATGAGAAGCAGAGGGTGCGCACAGTGTGTGCGGAAGCAGGCAGCATCGCGCTGCATTATGCCAGCAGTGGCTGTGTCACATCAGCCTATGACCGTGCCGAGTTCAGGTCTGCGGTACGTGCCAGTGCCGCCCAGCAGTGTTAGACATTGCCTGGGACCCGCCTCGAAAATGCCGCTCAGCAGGCCCTGCAGGCTGCGCCGGCCCTCCACAGGGCCTGCTTCGGCTGCAGGGCTGCGCGGGCTCCCGCTGGTGCCGCCCGCCCAGGAGGGCGGCGGCGGCGGCGGCGGCGGCGGCGGCGGCGGCGGCGGCGGCGTCGGCACGCCTGATGCTGCAGCCTCTTCAGGCGCCTGCTGCACGATTACTGAGTGAGTCCTCGACCTCACAAATCAAGCATGCGCTGCCGCTTCCATTCCTGTTGCTGCGCGACACCTGTGCATTTAGTTGCAACGACCTGGGAACAATATAGGACACCACAGCAGTGACACAGGCGCAACAAGCATACAGGACAGAGGAACACATGCAGGGCCCTTGCTAGGAAAGTCAGACAGCTGAAGCAGCCAAAGGCACTTTGCGTGCCGCAAAGCATCCTCTGCATATTGTGAGAGCCGACTGTGTTGACTCATGCGTGAACCACATTCTGTGCTGAGGCGCGGGGCGCACCAGCGGGATGGCCAGCGGCGTTGCTCCCGCCTGTGTCACCCACGGGTGCGCGGCCATTGCGGCCAGGCTCGGGCGACTGGCGGAGTCCTTGGCCAGCAGCGCGGCCAGCAGCGCGCGCAGGGGCGCTGACGCCGCCGCCTCGGCCGGCTGCTCCAGCGGCGCAGAGCGGATGACCTCGTACAGGCCCAGCACGCCCTCCGCATGGAAGGGCAGCTGTCCTGGGCGGATGACAGGCAAGAGAGGGTTGGGCGTGGCAGCACAGCTCTGAGCAACAGGGTCAAAGCAGCAGATGTTTGTCGTGTGCCACAGTGTGATGCTTCAGGCGATGCGTAGGTTTCCCAACCGTATCAGTAGAAGCCTCTGTCTCTTCCAGCCAAGAGCAACAATTCGGATGTCACCCATGCCTGGGGCGCTATATTGCACAGGATATATCAGAGCTCTTTGACCCCTTACCAGTGTGTGCATTGCTGAGAAGCTGGTTAGCAGGACAGCGCACCGTACACAAACAGGTACAGACAGACGCCGAGCGCCCAGCGGTCGGCCGCGCGCCCGCTGAACAGCTGCCCGCTGCACATCTCTGGCATGAAGAATGCGGGCGTGCCTGCCGCAGACGCAGCCAGACTCAGCCTGCACCCCGCCGTAGCTGCACACTGCCAATGGGGGTTCTGGGGCACATGCAGGCCCGGCAGTCTGCCCTGGAGCTGAGAGAAGTGAGCATCTGCGCCAGTCCTTGGGTGCACAGCCAATGTCAACGCAGTCACACGAATGTGGCAAGCATGCACTCGTGGCGACCCATCTCAGCGTGGCACAACTGTGCACGCGGCGCCGTGTCATCCCGGGTGGGCTGCACCAGCAGTCCGCGTGACGAGGTCGTCGTCGGTGAGCGGCGCCGCGCGCGCGGAGCCAAAGTCGGCGATGCGCACGCGCCCGTCCGCGCCCATCAGCAGGTTGTCCGGCTTGAGGTCCCCGTGCACGACGCCCGCCACGTTGTGGAGGTACGCCACGCCCTGCATGCGGTGGCACTGGCGCTGGCACCAGTGCATGCAGCTGCGCATGGCAGCTCCTGCAGCGCGATGGTGTGGTGCTGAGTCTGGTGCGGATCGCATTGCGCCTGTTGCCTTCCTTCCCGCTTACTCGTGGGTGCATGTGACGACAGATGCAGGCATGTCACCAGCGATGCACCAGGACGTTGTGCACCAAAGTGGGGATTGCAGAGAGTCTGATATCGCATGTATTGGCTGCGGGGTTGCCGAGCACATCTGCGTCATGCGTGGGGAAGCCAGCAACATGGTCACGCCTTCAACATGTCCCGGAAGAATTCGCGCGCGACGGCCTCCGGCAGCTGGGCGCATGCCGCCAGCACAGGCCCACCCGCCACATACTCCAGTGCTAGCAGCGCCTTGCGACCGCCCGCGTCCTCTGCACCGAAGAGTTCACTGGCGTCACAACTGGCGCAGAGACAGCTTGCGTGGGCACAAGTGTTTTGCACGGACGCCTGTCCCCACCTCAATAAGGAAATTTGCAACAAAGCCGCTGTCGGTTGACAATGCAACCTGACATCACAGCCCATTGTCCCGGGCGCAGAGGTCCTGATTGTTGCGCATGCTGTCGCATGCGACCAAACCACGCAGCACCTGTGCATGCCAGCCCCACAGCGCTTCCAACAGTTGCTGTTACAGTGCCCTCAATGGCTGGGACAGGGCATTGCGCACCAATCACTTCCACCAGGCGCACGATGTTGGGGTGGTCCAGCCGCGCCATGAGCCGCGCCTCCTGCGAGGGGCAGCCATCGGCGGTGGCGACGCCGCCGCCCGCGGCGCCAGGCGCATGCGGCAGCGCCGGCCGCAGCCGTGCGCGCCGGATGAGCTTGAGCGCGTACAGGCGCTGGTCGGCGGAGCTCAGCGCCAGTTTCACGCGCGCGTACGCACCCTGCCCCAGCGTCTTCACCACCACGTACTGGTTCACAAAGGTGCACCCCTGCCGGCAGTGCGCAGCATCCTTGTCATAACTGCAGCCTGCTTGAAGCATGGCAACACCGGACTCGCAATGGCGTCACGTGTGATTTCACGAGCTCTCATTAAGGCGTGATGTATCAACACCCTCCACCAGTGCATACATGTGGCGTCAGGTTCCTGGCACCGGGCACCTGGCAAGCTGCCGCACATGGTCGACGTACCCGTGCACGCTGTCACTCATTCAACCAGACATTGCTGCAGGTTTCACATCACTTATGGTGGCCTGGCCTTTGCGGAGCAGTAAGGCTCGCACATACATAAATTTGTGAGCAGCAAGTTTTGGTCATTGGTGCTGTTGTCAAGGCGCACTTGATAGCTACTGACAGCCATATGCGGGGTGTACATGACGTGCCCTCCGCCTGGCAATGGCGGGTCCCGCAGCGGGGCCAGCAGCGCTGCCTCAGCCTCCAGGCTCGCGATGCGCTCGCCCTCCAGCATTTGCCCTGCATCCACCAACTGAGTGGAGTGCAGAAGTAGAGCAGTAGACGGCGCTGGATACTTACGCCCAGAAATTGTACTCTAGCGCATGCAAGAGGAGGGACATGAGCCAGCATGCTGACCGGGGAGGGCGGGCAGCAGTGCGGCAGAAACTGAGCGCCCGCACGGGGCCACGGACAGGATTGGGGCTCAGGCTGCACTTGGTGCACGGGCACAAGTGCAGTGTTAGAGGCAAGCCGCCTTTTACATCTGAAGGCACTTTGGCACCTGTGCTGTGAATGCGCGGTGGCGGCGATAATCGCGGCTCCACATTGCCCAGCTCGGGCCTGGTGCTGTGCGGGCGCGGCGGCGGGGATGCATGCGTGCAGGGCGCGGGCGGGTCATGTGCGCCAGCCTCATGCGCGCTGGCATCCCAGTGCAGCGATGCCCAGCTGCCAAAGCGCCTGCGCATGACACTCGCTAGGCAGCCGCTGCGCAAGGCACATGATTCAGCACAAGGCGCAAGGCAGGCGTCGCTGCTTGCACAAGGACTATGCCAGCCATTGCAATGCGGACCACAGGGTTTGAGCGTGTGGCCACAGCAGCCCGTCCGGTGCACTGGCATTGCTTTGCGCACGCCCCCTTGTCCTGCACCTGAGGAGGCCGTGCTCCAGCGATGGCCGCGTCAGCGCCGCCAGGCGTCTGGCAAGCCCCCCGCCGTCGACGCCGTCGCCAGCCTCGCCACTGCTGCGGCTCAGACGGCTGCCGCCGCTGGCGCCAGGCACGCTTGCGGCTGTCAAGGCCTGCCCCGGGGCTGTTCTGTGACCCTCGACCTCACCCGCGCAGGGTGGCGCGACTTTGGCACACGGCAGCGCAGCCGGGTCCGCCAAGGCACAGGGCACGGGCGAGCGAGGCCCCCGCGTGCGGCCAGGCGACTGCCTGGCCAGGCCCTCTGGACCACCCACCCGCGACTCGCTGGCCGACTGCCTTGCTAAGCCCTCGACAAGAGCCCGACGCGTGCCCGCAGGGCCACCGGGGTGCGGCGGCTTGCAGTGCAACGGATGCCGCCCGGCCGGCGGCAGGGCTGCGTTTGCGCCGGCGGGGCACGCTACAAGCGCCCCTGTCACCTTTTGTGCCCGCTGCTCACCGGTTGCAGCGTCAAGACCGGCGTGTTGCCCTGCTGTGGTGACCAGCGCTTCCAGTGAGAGACTGAGGGAAGAGCGCAACGCCGGCGAGCGCAACAAATTGTGAAAGGGCTGCTCTCGCGCACCTGTTTGCGCAGGCCTTGCTCCGTTCGCGGCGGCCTGCGCGCAGTCTGCTGCAGATGCAAAGCAGACGACTGGCCTTGCCACCTGTGGGGTCTGCTGCCTGCAGGGACACAAGCGGCGCTGCAAGTTAGCGCAAAATGGTTACACGCAAGAGCAGCGGCGCACGCAGCGTGGCAACAGGAGGACTAAGCTGAGCCGAGGCCACAGAGCTTCAGCGCGCCTGTCTGCATTGGCACTGTTTGAAAGCTGGTCAGGCCCCTTATTCACAGCTGGCGCAGACGCGCAGCAACCTATTTTGGCAGCACGGATTACAGCCAGCTCCGAGCTGGTGCAGGTGTCATGGGTGGGGTGGAGTGCTCAGGCAGGCGGTCACGTCACCGTTGCTGTGGATCTTTGTAACAGACAGGCTTCTCAAAGCACTGGAACGATTCGTCGAGCTGCTGCAGTCTTGTGCACGTGGGTCTTCCTATTCTGGCAGGTGTCCTTAGGTCCTGTCCATTTACACATCGACGACGACGCACACATCCCGTACACGTCTCTCTGCAGTTGTGGAGTTAAGCAATTCTGTGCTGAGGAGGTCACCGAAGTGTGTACCGTTTCTGCCGGCTGCGTAAGCCAGGGCGCTGACGGACAGATCACCTGGCGTGCGAGTTGATCCGGGCGCTGGGGCCCCCTGGCCTGCGCTGGGGCACCTAGGCCGCGTGAGGCAGACAGCAACAGGCAATGTAGCAGGCTCTACGTCCAGCTCTGCTCAGTGCAGGCGATGGAGGGCGCGCCAGTGCAGAGCAACGGCAAGCCACTGGCCGCGCTAGATAAAGACGCGCCATGGGTAGAGAAATTTCGTCCAAAGACGCTCGATGATGTGGCAGCGCACAAGGAGATCGTGGACACAAGTGCGCAGCGCGAGCGTCACCTGCCTGTTGCGCCGGTCAGCGTGCAGAATGAAGCACGGGAATGGCTCGCATTCACATGTTGAGAACCGGAGTGCTGCGCAGTCAAGCGACTGGTCAGCGAGAACCGGCTGCCGCACGTGCTGTTCTACGGCCCACCAGGCACGGGCAAGACGTCCACCATCCTGGCCGTCGCGCGGCAGCTGTACGGCGGCGCGATGAGCAACATGGTGTTGGAGCTGAACGCCTCGGATGACCGCGGCATCAACATCGTGCGCCAGCAGGTCGTGGACTTTGCCAGCACGCGCACAATCTTCAGGTGCCCGGCGCCAGCTGGTTGCACAGAAGCTCTGTCTTGCAAAGCACGGTGATGCAAGCCGGGGTCCGCATGGCGCAGCAAGCAGTTCAAGCTAGTGATACTGGACGAGTGCGACGCTATGACGAAGGACGCGCAGTTTGCACTGCGGCGAGGCGCGCGCCTGGTCGGTCCTGCGTGTGTGCACGCTGCTTACGCAGCAAAACTCTGACACCCTCCCCGTCTGCAGTGATCGAGAAGTACACGCGGAACACGCGTTTCTGCCTCATCTGCAACTACGTCAGCAAGATCATCCCAGCGCTGCAGTCACGGTGCACGCGCTTCCGCTTCCCGCCGCTGCCCGGCGACTATGTGCGCGAGCGGCTGCAGTTCGTCATCGAGCATGAGCAGTGCGGCCCGCTTTGCTTGGCAGCTGTCGGCACGTGCGTGTGCATGTGCCTCCTAGTGCATCCTCAAGGTGAGCTGCACAGGTTCCTAGTGTCCCTGGCTGTCACGGCAAACGGCTTCATTTGTCACTGAATCTTGATTGACTCAGCCTGTTCATGGCGGTAGATGGCTGCCTGCATGTTTAAACACTGTCTTGTGACCCATTCGACACGCTGTCATACGCAACATTTCCCAGTCAAGTTGATCTACTCCGTTCGACCAAAGCATGAGAATGACATGCTGTACACACGCATTCTGTTGTGCAGGGTGAAGTTGGGCAAGGGGGGCATGGATGCGCTGATCACTCTGGGGGCAGGCGACATGCGCCGCACGCTCAACATCCTGCAGGCGCGCCTGCCCGTCTTGCCAGTACGTCGACAAGCCACATGCGAGCGCAGCCAGAACAAGCTGGGCAAGCGCCGATGACAGGCTCATCAGGGGTTTCCGTGGTCCCCAGGCGACCCACATGGCGAGCGCGGAAGTGAGCGAGGAGAGCGTGTACCTGTGCACGGGCAGCCCTCTGCCAACAGACATCGAGGCTGTCGCCCAGGCACTGTTCAACGAGGACTTTGTGGACGTCTATGCGCGCGTCGGCGACATGCAGGTCGCCAAGGGCCTGGCGCTCGTGGACATCGTGCAGCAGCTGCTCCCGTGCGCGCCCCCCGCTGCAGACACGAGTGCGATGTATATCTCTCACTCTGCCCCGAACAGGTGCCTATGCTTGTCATAAAGGGAGGGACCATGCATCGCCTAATGGGATATGGTCTGCTTAACATCTTTCGTGGCATGCCTGGTATCTCAGCTTGGCTGCGGGCCCCCCTCTGACACAAAACGGGGTGCTTCTGCTTGAGTCGTGCACAAGCGGCGAGCATGCATGAAGTGCATGTGACCATGCATGCCTTGCAATGATGTAGTGCTTGCTGTGCAGGCAAGAGCAGGGTACGCACTCATCATATCATAATGAGGCATGCATGCGCCTGGGGTAAGTGCATGTGTTCGCCTGGGTGGAGTGTGCACATACCCTTCTTGCACAGACGCGCGCCACTGCAGTGCCTGGCAACAATCAAGGTTTGTCAGCAAGTCTCACCCGCCGCCAGACTGCAGGAGCCTGCGGTTCCTACGAACCACTTGATGGCTTGAGTCAGCAGGATCGAGCGTGCTGAGGGGTCTGCGCAGGTGGGTGTTCCGCATCGGCATGCCGGTCAACGTCCGCACCGCGCTTGTGGAGGCCATGGCAGATATTGAGCATCGGCTTGCATATGGCACCTCTGAGCGGCTGCAGCTGGGCTCCCTGGTGGCTGCCTTTGCAAACGCCAGGGATGCGCTGGTAGAGGTTGCTCAGTGACTCAGTGGCATGCACGGCCTGTACGTGGTGCTAGAGCCTGCGCGTTCTATACAGGCCCACCTGTTTGGTGCATTTGGTGTGATGAAGCAGACATGCACATATGTAGTATGAATGGCACGTGCAGTGCAATGTTAGTCACGCTTTGCAAAATTACATGCTCTCAGCAGGCTTGCATTGGTACTCAACACAGACGTCCCTGGTGCGTTTGCTACAAGCGCGTTGACACACGTTCGTGGCAAGGAGTTTCAGTGCTGCATTAAGAGGACCTCACTGTTGGCCTTGGCCTTGCGCACGCGCCTGTACATCAGCACTGATACTACAGGCACTGCACTTTACAGATCAAAAAGCAGTCCCAGCCAGAAGAGCCTGCAACACATAGTTTGTAGGCACCACCTACAGTGACCGACGTGTCGTGGGGTCCCTGGAGTGACACAAGGCCAGGAGCCTACATGGCCAGGCACAGGCCTTGGCCTTGCGCGCTGTCTGGCTGTGCCCCTATATGAAGTTCAAGGCCACCATATCACACGAAGGCCTGAGGATTCTGACACAGAGTGCGGCTGCCTTGCATTACTTAGTCGTGGCGCTGCACTGTACTGGCAGGCACGTCACACACAGTGTCAGCGTCGCAGGGCTGCTGCCGGCGCTGGAAAAGCACGGAAAGACGTGTCACGTGCTGCTGGGGCCGGAGGAGGTGTGCCTCTTGCAGACAACAGGCGATGCCGATGGGATGCAGATTTTCATCAGCTTGGGGCTGGTGCGCGGCCTGCAGGCCTGGAGCTTGGTTCACTTTGCACCCAGCTGACCCCTAGCATGTTTGCGCCGCAGGAGATCCTTTTTGAGCCGCAGGCATTCAAGTGCGAGAGCCGGCACAAGAACTTGATTGGGTTCAAGTGCGAGGTCGCCCTGTTTCGGCGCGTGCTGCAAGCTGCTGGCGCGCACGACGCAGAGTGCGTGGAGGTACTGTGGCACTCAGGCCGTGTCTGGCTGCAGCACATGGTCGTGTTGCTGTTCAGGCACCTCAGTCCTGTGCCGGTCCAGGTGTGTATCCAGGTGTGTATGCGCAAAGTGTACGTGCAGTACGTGTCTCTTTCCAGTGGTGCACTCGTGGTAGTCGATGAGGCCGTCTTGTGCTATGCCTGTTTTTACAGAAGGTATACCAGATATGCCCTATTGCTTTACTACCAGGCTGACATGAAATCCTCCCACGTCATGCGGCAGGTCAAGCTGGCCATGCGCACCATGCCCGGCGCCTGCAACGGCAGCCAGGGCGGCGCAAAGCCTTTCCTGACGTTCACCTGCCGCGGGCCCAACCTGAACATGGTGCAGGACCTGCCAATCAGCAAGCCCCACTCGCCGTTCCAGGTGGACGAGCTGCTCGCTGCAAACGCCCAGGGCGGCGCTGATGCGACAGGCATGATGTGCCCGCTGTACTTGGACCTGCTGCCAGTGGCCCCGCGCCTGCTGGTGCGTCGCTCGCGCCGTGAACCCATCATGCATGCCGTCCACGAGGCGGTGTGGCGTACCGGCCGGTGCTGCAGGGTCAAGCAGAGGCAACATCGCGGGGGCTGGTGCACATGTCCGTGACAAAAGTGCGTGCATGCGTCTGCCAGCATTCATGCATGTGGCTGGCCCATACCGCCCTGATGTGGCAGGCAACCACCGCAAGCCTGAAGGCCATCAGCAGCACGCTGACGCTGGCGCTCGTGCGACAAGGCCATCTACACCTACAGGTGCACCCTGCATCTACATGCAAGCTGCTTGACTGTTCTTCCTGCAGCAAGTCACTTCCGAGCGCACTCAGTTAGGAAAAAAAAGCATCACACGCTCTGGCTCCTCCCCTGGGCAACTCGCGTTTTCCAGCCACACTCTGTGATGCTTGACAGAGCTGAAGTGCAGACCTTGCAGGTGGCGGGCTCTGGTGTGCAGCTGGCCACAGAGGTGCAGGGCCTGCTGGCGCTCCCGGCTGCCGCTGCCGCCACCGCACCTGCACTCAGGTGCTCTGCCGCTGCATGTTATTCACCCAGTAGCTGCCTGTGCCACATATGCCAAGAAGCAGCAGCTCGAGTTTTTTTCTGTGTTGCCGAGCTTGGACAGAGGCAAGGGACTGAGCCACTACGGTCAGACACATCCGTAAGCCCACAAAGCCAGGCGTGTGCTGCCGTCAGGCATTCGAGCGCAGAGGGTCGGCTGCGGGAAGCGCTGGCGTCAGGCGATGCGCACACAGCCGTGGTGCAGTTGAAACACCTCTCGCGCAGCCTGCATAGCGCTCAGCTCACCAGCCCTGCACAGGCGCGCCGCCACGGGTTTGTGGCCTTCAGTCATCACTCGGGGACCATGATTTTGCAACACGGAGGGCCTTGATCTTGCATAAAGCACTTTCGGAGTGCAGGCGTGTCGTGATCCCCCGGACCCATGGCGCCATGCAATGTTGCACTCATGTGTGCCTCAGGCTGACGCGTCTGGGCGCTGTCACAGGTGCTGTGTGGCATTGCTGAGGGCGGCGGCCATGTACATCTGGTCATAGTATATCAAAGCGCACATGGCGACGCCGGCTTTGACGACAAGCTCAGCGCATCGTACCGGCTGCCTGTGCGCGAGGATAATTGACATGCATGGAGTGCATGTCCGCTTGACAGCCTGCGGCTGGTCGCCTCACCGCCCAACCTGTGCCGAAGCCCATACGTGTAGCATCAGGGCTGCTTTTGACTGGCCTGAGTGCAACACACTGGCCGAAACGAGCAAACACAGTCATGCAACTGGCTTGCTTGCTGAAACCTGGCCGGAATCCAAGAGGTGCGGCCTGTAGATTAACGCTAGACATGGTGCAACCGCATGCACAGCGTGTGATAGATATGAAGTACCACCCGCTGTGGCTTACTGGACAAGGTGAGCCAGCAAGCCAGCAACACTGGTGGCAGCGAGAATCCTGCTGCCACATGGTGCTATATATCACGAACGTTCCAATAAGCAAAACACTGAATAGCTCCAGCTCAAGCAAGCTCAAGAAGCACTGCCGGTCCACAAAAGAAGCGGCTGGTTGCAGCTAAATGACTTGCCTGTGGCAAGTTGCCGCAAAGGCAGCACAGAAGAACCCTTTTGCAATCCTGCTCTGCCAACTGAGCCTACGCTCAAAGCTGGCAAATAACATGAATATTATGAACAGTCTGGGCAGAGGGAACTCACTGAACAACTACTTGGGCTATAAACTTCAGCGCCGCAAAGCAGCTGCCTTGCAGCACATAACTGCAGTAAGTCTGCCACGTTGAGCAGTGTACATTACGGAGCACAAGGCCCGTCATCGCCGCATGGGCAGCTCGCCAGAGTCTGCAACGGTTACTTTAACAGTGGGCCGACCCTCGCGGGTGCCCACACGCTCCATGCGGTGCAGCAAGTCCATGCCGCTAGTAACCTTGCCGAACACGACGTGCTTGCCGTCCAGGTGCGGCGCGGGCGCCTGCATGCATGCACCGCTTATCAGAGTAGTATGCAGCCTCAGGCAGTGGCTCTAAGGGGCACAATCACTGCCCTAGCGCATGCATAAAAAGCCCCGTTTACACTTGCACAGGAGCTTGGCGGCGGGTCAGGGCAGCGCACAAAGGTGATGAAGAACTGGCTGCCGTTGGTGTCCGGCCCCGCGTTGGCCATGCTGAGCACACCGGCGCTGTCGTGCTTCATGGTGAAATTTTCGTCTTTGAAGGTCCGTCCATATATAGACTCGCCGCCCGTGCCTGGACCCGCAAGAGGCAGTGTTCTGATTGTAAAAGGAATGGGCAGGCAAACAGCCCTGTTCCTTGATGCTGTCATGCAAGATACTAGTTTGGTGACTTGGTAGTGCTTCGCACACTGAGGCGGGAGCACAACCCACAGCAGAAGAGCAGACCTGCCAGAAGAGGAGCACAGAAACACTGCACAGCACGCAAGCACGCAAGCACTGCTGTGCAAGTCTGCACGCAGTGCGCACCGTCACCGCGTGTGAAGTCGCCTCCCTGCATGGAAGCACAGCACGTGTAAGCTGAGCAGCAAGTTCCTTGGTGGCAGCCTATGTTCACCGCAGAAGCCTTACTGTGTTCACCGTAGAAGCCTAACAACAGGTGGCTTTTGTCAAGCAATGTATGAATATCAAATTCATTCAGACAGTTGTTGTTGCGCACCTGCGCCATGAAGCCTGGAATAATCCTATGGAAGGTCGAGCCCTTGTAGTGCAGCGCCTTGCCGCTGCTCGTCAACCCCGACTCGCCGTTGCACAGCTGCTTAAAGTTCTGTGCGGTGGCGGGCACGACGTCGCTGTACAGCTCCAGCTCCAGGCGGCCGCCCAGCTCGCTGCCAAAGGGCGCAATATCTAAAAATACGCGCGTCCTTGTAACGTTGATGCCCGTCACAACTGCCCTGTCCTGGTGCTCTGCCTCGGCGGCGTGGCTCATGTCAGGCTGCCCGGAAACGTGCGCCACGCCTGGATCCCCACCCGCATCACCTGCGCGGGCACGGCCTGAGCTGCAGGTTCACGCTGTGTTTGCTGAGCAGTAGCTGCGCACTGGCCAGCCTGCCGCGCCTGCACGCTTCGCCTGCGCTTGGCTCTCTCCGCGTGAAAGGCGCACATAGCCGACCAGCTGGGCGCCGCCCAGCACCACGGCAATTAGCGCGATGAAGATCAGGAGGTTGCGCTTGCTCGACTCGCGCAGCACTGGATGGCCCTGCATGATCCGCCAGCATAAGTCACAGACTGGCTCCCTGAGAGCTGCGCGCAACTCGCCCTTGTGAGCTGTTCGCGCACTTTTGTCAAGGACGCTGGAACTAGCTCACCAGTGGAGTACGAGACCTACGGCATAAATAGATGAAAACAGCCATCATGCATGGCCAGACTTCAGTCCTTAGTCGCTGCCAGAACGGCCGGAGTCCCAGCGCTGCCCGCGCGGCCATGTGCCTGGACCCGGCAGACGTCTGGTACGAGAGCCGCGCTCTCCCCGGCTGCTATGCCAATGCTCGCGGCCAGATCAAGGACGCGCACGGGCCTCTGTCGACCCACCTACAGGGCAGGAACACTCGCTATGAAGTTGTAAGCGACAGAGACGAGACGTGCTTTGTCTACGAGCTCGTCTACCTGGCCTTCCACCCAGGCGTCGCGTACCCGCTGCGCGCTGGGATCACCATCAAGCACGTGGACGGCAATACTCTGAACAATCAGCCGCATAACCTGCAGCTGGCTGACAGCCGCCTGCGGAGCTTGAACCAGACGCGGCGCGACACACGCCATGCCACAGGGCTGCAGGCACGCTTGAAAGCTTGCAGCCCGCGGCAGGCGTGCCCCGCCCGTGCCGCGGTCTAAGATGTGCTGTGCGTGAAACAGCGGGCGCGGATCGTGGCGGCGCCCGCGGCGCTGCCTCCGGGCGCGCCCAACGAGCCCGCGGAGCTCACCTTCGCCGACCTGGACGCCGCGGCCGCGGCGTTCGGCCTCAGCGCCGACGAGACGGCAAAGGCGCTGCACTGGGGCTACGCCGTGCAGCACCCCGTGACAGAGGACGTGCACTACCTGACGTTCGCGGAGGTGGAGGGCGCCGAGTACGGCCGCTGGGCGGCGGTGGTGCTGGTGCGTCCCTTCTCCTCTGTGATGAAGTGCCCCGCAGCGGCGCAGACGTCGACCTGCACGTGCCTGTCACGTTCCGCGCGTGTGCTGCGCAGCGTAGCCTGGCTCCCGAGGCGGGGAAGCGTGCAGCACGGCCTCACTGCCCGCCCACGCGGTGTGTTGTTCCCACGCTGGTCGGCGCGCGCACCTGGCGCGCCCTGGCGCTGCGCCTGACGAGCGCCCTGCGGCAGGCGGGCTTGTTCGGGTTGGAGGTCTCCTGCCACGGCCGCCTGCGGCAGTGGATGGGCGGCCACCATCAGGAGCTAAAGCCCGGCAGCCACGGCGGCTACAATGTCGTGTGGTGCAAGTCGCTGCCGGGCGGGCACGTGACCGTCCGCGACCTCGTGGCAGCCGCCTTCGTGCCCAAGCCTGGCACGGACGCCGCGCTGGTCCTGTGCAACCGGGACGGCAACAAGACCAACGACGCGGCAGACAACCTGGTCTGGCGCCGCAAGTGAGGCAGCAGGCTGCTGCAGCACCTCTGCGGGGCGCGTCCGGGTGCGCGGCATCGACACATGCGAGGCGGCGGGCGGGCTGCCGGCGGTCGGCCGCGCATGGCGCGCCAGCGGCGTGGGCGTGCCCACCGTGCACGCGTCTGCGGGTCCCTGCAACGCGAGTGTCAGCGAGAAGTTCGTGTAAAAGGCAGTGCCAGAGGTGTGGAGGTCAGCGCCCGGCAGCCGCGGTGCTCCGGCGGCGTCGGGCACCCGTGGCACATGCATCTTGTCCGCAACTGCGCCATGCTCTGCTGCGAGGGCCCGGGCAGAGCCGTGCAGCCATAGCCCGCTCGGCAGCAGGCTCCTTGGCTTACGGCATCTCGAGCTGTGCTGCCCCATTGTATACGCCGGCTGCGCCTGCAGTCGTGGTGGCCGTCTGCGGGCGTATGCGCGCGCGTGTGGGGTGTAAAGTACGACCGGGTGCGCGTGCAGGCAGCGCTACGAGCTGCCAGCAAGCCAGGTGGTGCTGGGTGTTTGGCTGCGGTAGGATTCGCCGTGGTCGCAAAACATGCCGCAAATTGTCCTGTGTGGAGCAGCAAGTGTAGCCTACGTGTAGCCTGTGTGTGACTAGTTATGTGTTATCTGTGTGACCTGTATGACCTGTGTGATCTGTGAGTATGCGTTCTGTGTGACCTGTGTGTTGTCTGCAAGTGTAGCCTCTGTGTGATCTGCACTGCAAGCGAGCAAGGCAGGCAATGTTAAGTACCTATAGTACAGTTTAACGGGTGCCTCCAATCTACCAACCGCGCTCGGGACGGAAGCTTTCTCTCGGAAGCTCCATGGTGCGAGTTCAAACAGACCCTAGAATGCACTTGAGTCCGAAAAATGTGCGATGCCTGATTGTTGCTAGTCAGGACACAGGACTGGCAATCCGGGGCGCCCGTGCGTGCTCACTCCGACTCACAGGTCCTCCACTGCCACCTGTTGCACTGCCACAACAACCCGCTGCAAGCGAATCTGACAGTGGCGCACAGTCTGCACAACTTACAACTGTGCACTGCGCAGGTCGTCACGACGTTTCACGTTACATGCAGGGCAGTTGCTTGAGCTTGAGTGAGCTCTGCATCCAGGCGCGCCTGGAGGCTGCGAACGAGTCATCAATCCCGCCCAGCGCAGAGTCAAAGGCGCTCTGTGGGGTGCGTCAAGTGCCTGACGCTGCGTTCTTGACAGGCGGTCGTCAGGGAGGACCTGTGGCGGGTGCAGCGCAGGCAGCTCGAGGCGCGTCGCACCTCCGCGCACTGCTCCGGCTTTGCAGCAGCACCTTGTGCGGCTCACTCACCCTTGCCGCGCAGGGCCTCCCCGAGGACCTGGCAAACGAGGTCGTTGACAGGCTGCTGCGCGGGCACCGCCTGGACCCCCCCTTGCTCGGCCTGTTCGCCCAGGCGGCAACGGCGCTGCGTTTGGACGCTGCGGACTGGCCCAGCTACCAGGGCAGGGTGTCGACCGCCTGGCTCCATGCCGCAGCGGGCTTCAGGTGCGGCCGCGGTGTGCCTGCCCAGTTGTGTGTGACACCGACGTCACACAGTCCCAAGCGAGCGTGGCAGCATATGGGGCCTGGACGAAAGTGGCGTCTGTGGGTCTGCACCATGCATGGTACAAGCGCACGGCCAGAGGGTCATGTGCATCGCGTCCAGTGACCAAAAATGATGTCGTGTGTTCATATGGAGCAGCACCTCAGGCGACGCGAATACTGAGCCTGAGCTGCCCGCTCGTGCGCACGACTGTAGGGCACCGTGACGTGGCAGGATGAGTGAGGCAGCGCAGTAATGCAGGCACCTGCGCGAGCTGCGCCTGGAGAACTCTGTTGTGCGTGGTGAAGACGTGCGCCTGGCGCCAGGCCTGCACAGCCTGTGCATTTCCCGCTGCCGCCTGGTGCGCTGGCAGGCAGCGCACGCCGCGCTTGCGGCCTGCACCGGTCTCCGGCGCCTGGTCATCACAGGTGCGACCTTGCTCATGAGCTGTGCACCTGCTCTCCGCTGAGTCAGCGCCATAACATGTTGGCACTGCATCTCACGGTGTTGCACAGCACTAGCCCTGAAACAGAAGGAATGAAACAACCTACGTGCTTCCACCCACGCACCCACTCCCACCTGCTACGCCTTGCCCTGGCACTGCAAACAAGCCAAGGACCATAGCCACGCTGGGGTCGCTGCACGGCTACGCTAGTACGTTGCCACACACAATGCATCCCATAACGGGGTCGCACAAGGGGTTGTTTCGTCAAGCAGCTCTCCTCTGCAAGGCACGCACGTGTTCGCATACCGATGTGTATGTACGGGGTTCTCAACGAGCTCAGACGCGTTTGGCTGCAGTGGCATATGCTGCAGTGGTAGGTGGCGCACGCTCCCCCGGTCAGAGTGCAACCGTACGTACATGTCTGCCTGTCGCTCGTGATGCAAGTCCCTCTTCCCACCCCCAAGTGCCCGAACGGATTACTTTCTTGGTCCAGGTCTTTGCACGGCACGGCATAGGCATGCAGCATTGCAAGGAAGTTGGATGGGCATGGTGAGGTGTTGCCTCAAGTGCAGTGCTCTGATGCACGTAGAACGGATGTCCACCCATCCACACAGGACAGCGACCATCATGCGCAGTATGGCAGCAACCACCATGTGCATGCTATGACAGCTGCGCCCGATCGCAGATTGTGCTCGGCGAGGCCCTGTGCTGCCATATGCGGGGCGTGGACTGGAGGCGCTGACCGCGCTGCGCCTTCTGGGCCTTGAAGAGCCGAGCCCAGGCGCCTGGCGGCTGGCAGCTAGACCAGAACCGGATGTTGCGCCCAGGGCACAGGACCCCGGGCGCCCGCTGGCCGGTCGCCTGTGCGGGCTGACGGCCTTGCGCGAGCTGGCGCTTGGCGCTTCCGACCTCATTGGCGCAGCCATAACCGCAGACCTCTGCACACTCACGCATCTTACCCTGCTGGAGGCGCCGCTACATGTTGTTGCTGGCGCACTGCCACCTTCTCTGGGAGCACTGCTCGAGCTGCACGTCCGCGTGCCGGGCGGGTCTAAGGCTGAAAGCCCGGTGTGCCGCTGCTCTGGTGCTCTGCTGAGCCCCATATATGCCAGTGCCGTTACTTTGCATGCGTGATGCGCTTTACTCTGGGTGCCGTGGTCACACCCGCTGTTCTGCTGCAGCATGTGCACGTCAGAGGATGGCTCCTTTTGCGCAGCGCAGCTTGCGCTTGTGACCCGGCTGCGAGTGTTACAGGCCAGCCCGCCGCGCACAGGTGCTTTCAGAGCCAATGGCTAGCACGGAGCTCAGTCGGCTGCAGCGATTGAGCATCCGCGGCGCCTGGCATTCAGCGCTCGCACCCGACCAGCTCAAGGCCTGGGCGCGTGCCGCAGCGAGCTCTATGACGCTGCTGTGTTTAAGTGACGGTGCCGGCAACGCAGACGAATGGACATCCGGCGAGCAGAATTGCGCAAGTGGTTCGACTTGCACGCGCGGGGTGCTCTCTTTGGACCGTCTGCGATATGAGGCTGAGCTGCATGCCGACGAGTCGTGTGATGCCATGCGCGCGGCAAGCGTGCTTGAGCCCTTTGCGCACTTGCGCAGGCTGCAGTGTCTGTGCCTGGACGGTGCGATCAACAAGTCGCCGTTGCAAGTGGCCCTGCCTGTCTCGCAGATATGCGTAACGACGTGCATGATATCTGGATAGCCCGACTATCAGCCCATTGTGGCAGGAGCGTATATGGAGACGCAACATATGCAACCATGCCGCAGTGCTCGCTTAAACATGCCTGCATAGCACAGCGCTTGACCAGCATGCCTGCAACCGCAGGCGCGCCTGTCAATGGCAACGACCTGGCTTGGCTGCCTGGGCTGCCTGGCCTCACCTCCCTGACCCTGGTACGCCCGTGTGCCATTACAAAGACTACCCTTTGGCGGTTTCTGTGTTCCCTTGACACCTGATTCTGGGCTGACTGCCAGGCGCGCTGCCGCTGCGTTGAGGACGCCGCGCTGCCTGCGCTTGCAGCCGGGCGCGCGCTGGTCGAGCTGGACCTGTCGCACACGGGGGTAACGGGCACCGCACCACACGGTTGTTTGCGCGACCTGTGCAGCCGCTTGCCCCACCTGGCCATGCTACGTCTGGAGGGCGTGCGCTTGGGCGCTCGGGTGCTCACTGACATAGCTGGCCATGGTCCCGCCTTGCCGGCAAGGGCGCCAGCGCTACGGTGCCTGGTGCTGTGTGGCGGCATGGACGACCTGGTGTGGCTTGGGCCGCTGGCAGGCGTCACGCGGCTGGGTAGCCTTCCCATAACCGCGTGCAGCTGGAGAAAGCGCCATCACGTGCGTGTGCTTGTGGATTCATTTCATCAAGCAAAAGTGCGTGGTTTGCAGCTGAGGCCTGCGCAAGCATCTGTGCCATGCAGCCAGAAGGCGCCTGAATCCCTTGCTGCATTGCGCGATGTGGGTGACGAAGTTTTGCGGGCGCGCCTGGCATATCCCAGCAATCACCTGCTCGTCTTCTTGCTGCCGCTGAGCCCTGGGACTTGTGCACCATCAACGACGCCGTCTTTGCGTGTACGGCATGCTGCGCAGCCTCGGCCCCTTACACTCTCGGAAATGCCGCACGTCATAGCATTTGATGAGCGCGTGCGCTATTCAGCGCATGAGCTGCTTGCACTCCGCCCGGTTGCAGGCGCAAACACTGGTTGTGGCAGCCGCCTGGCGGGACTGCCCCGTAGCGTGCTACGCAACGATGCTGTGCGGCAGGCACTGTGAGTGCCGGTCAATGTCGTTTACCAGTGTCTCTTGGCACTTTTTTTGTGGGTGATAAATGTGGCGTCTGGGCCGAAGTGAGTCATCTGGAAGACAGATACACGAACATGCGAGTAATATTACCCTGCTCAACACGACAGATGATGTATCCCAGTTAACGGCCCAAAGCGCACCAGCCTAGTGGTGCAGTAACGCATCGGAAAGCCGTGTCCACGCAGCAATTCGGTGAGAGATTGAAGGGTGCAAATAAATGAGAGTAACGTGGCAGGGGCAGGGCTCCCAATTTGTAAGGCAGCAGCAAGGCAGCAGAGGCTCCAATAATATGAGCAAGTAACATGAATGTTGAGGCAGGTGCCGGTGGGGATTTGCTCACAGTGCAACTGAGCCTTGCACGTGCCAGCCTTTGCAGGGTGTAGGGTATACACCCTAATACGGATTCGGAGCAACCCTGTAACAAGACCGAATCACCTGCCGAGCTCAACAGGTTATAAGCCCGCACCTCTGACGAAGGAGTGAGACTCTGGCGATGTGCTTAATAGTGCAGGAAAGCAAGCTACCCGAGCCCACGCGCGGACTGCCTAGTCTGGTAGGTGCGGTCAAGCCCAGGCTGGTTGAGTGTGATTCCAACTGGCTGGAGCCTGGAGTGCCTCATTACCTTACGCGCTTGGTGAGGCACGAGATCAGCTTATGTAGTCAGGCCTATCTTGACAACGGTAGATCCAGGTGGGTGGAAACCAACGCTAGTGGGGAGTTAGGCCCAAAAATAATTAGACCACCTGTTTTTTGGGCCGTTGACCACTTTTCTCTAGGCCATTGCCCATTGGTGGGTGTGGCACTTGCGTGTGTTGACTTCGCGTGCTGCAGTGTCTGCCCGTGTGTGCCGGTAGAGGCCAGTGCTTGAGCCTAATCTCCTGGCCTGTGAGGTGGGGCAGATCGCGTATACGGTGATGCACATGAGCAGAGCCAGGATCTGCGTCTGGATGACTTGCTCCCAAAGCTGTTTATTTGTGGAAGCAATACTCGCGCACGGGACACAGAGATCGCAAAGTGGGGACACGTACAGCGTGCATTCTACTTTGGGCATACCGGTGCAGGCAGCGTCGCAAGCAAGCGCTGCCGGTACTGCAAAAAGCGTCAGGCACTCCGAATGCAGGTGCCCGGGCTTGTTACACTGCTAGCATCGCTTGCTTGCGCCGCTGCCTACTCGGCGCATACTCGTCTGCGATGACCTGCATAGTGCTGAAGCAGAGCCAGGACAGGTTATTTTGCGCGCACGACAGACCTGCGCGACCACCTGCAGGCGGCAGGCTATGACGTCAGCGACGTCGAGGTGGTGTCGTCCGTTCTGAATGAGCTGCCTGAAGAGAATGCCATGATATGCAAGGTCCTGTAGCAGAGCCAGGACCTGCGTCTTGATGGCCTGCTGCCCGAGCTGTTGCTTAATGAAGCACGGGTCACTTATGCACGGGGAACATGAGGGGAAATCGTGTGGAGCGTGCATTACTTTGGGCGAACCGGTGCTGGCAGCGGCGCGAGCAAGCGCTGCTGGTTGTTGTGAGAGACGATGAATATCCAACAGTGTTGGTTTACAGGTTTGCTCCATACTTGTAAGGATGTAACCCTAATACCCTGCGGTGGCTGACACGTGCCAGGCTCGGTGTGAGCACACTGTCAGGCGAGCACACTGTCAGGCAGACTGCTCACCTTCAACACTCCCACTCAGGCTGCATGACGTGAGCTGTCAATTACCATATCCTAATGTGCCGGTGTGACTGCCAGCACAAGCCCCCCACTTGGCTTCTCAACTTCATCCTTTTTCACTACGCATGCGCTGGCTTGGCCGGGGGCTTCTAACCGCTTGCTTAGACCCCCCCCCCACACAACCTCCTTCACTATTGTTACCGTACGGTAGAGGAAGACGTACGCCGCTGTGCGCAATTGCGCGCTCCCACCAGCGTCCGACTCCAGCGTTTGTGCGCTGGCTGCGTGCTCCCACCAGCTCTGCGTTCTCCTCCTGCGGAGCAAAGAACACAGCGTGTGCCATAGTTTGGCCAGCTTTACTCCTCGTTCTTTCGCTTCACAGCAGCATTGCAGACATCCATCCCATCACGACAGGAGGCAGCTTTCTCAGCAGGCACAGCCCTTGTCAGCACGTCTGCATCCGTGTGCTGTGTGCTGATGTACTGAAATGCAACATCCTGCCGCTCAACGTGCTCGCGCGCAAAGTGATACACGACGTCAATGTGCTTAGAGCGCATGGAGGTGATGGGGTTCTTGAGCAATTTTATTGCTCCCTGGTTGTCGGCGTAGATGTCGACCGTGTCGACAGGTACGCGAAGATCGCGCATTAGCGTGCGCAGCCACAGCGCTTCCTTGGTGGCGGCAGCGGCGGCCATATACTCCGCCTCAGTCGTTGAGGCGGCGACGGTGAGCCGCCGCCGACTTGCCCAGCTGACCCCCCCTCCGTTGAGGGTGAAGACGTACCCGGTTGTCGAGCGCCGATCGTCAGTGTCTCCTGCGTAATCTGCGTCACAGAACCCCATGATCTGAGTGTTGTCTCCACCAAAGCAGAGACCAAAGCTCTCAGTTCCAGACAAGTATCTGAGCACATTCAGTGCAGCGCGCCAGTGCAACGTTGTAGCGCAACTCGAGAACTTCGACAGGACCCCCACAGCTTGGGCAATGTCAGGCCTTGTGCAGTTGGTGAGATACAGCAGGCTCCCTGTGAGCCTGCTGTATGGGCACTGGTCCTGGTCCAGCGGCTCGCCCCCAGCCTTGGCGAGCTTGGTGCTGGTGTTGATTGGCACCGCCAGAGGCTTGGCGTCCGCCAAGCCGTACGTGGCCAACAGGCCCTTAGTCATCTTCTGTTGGCTCAGAGTGAGCTTTCTGGCGTCCCTGTCCCGCGCGATAGTCATCCCCAAATACACATGTGCATCGCCCAAGTCACGCGCGTCGAACGCCGACTGAATGGCGTCAGTCGCCCAAGTCACATCCTCAGGGGACTTGGCGACAATTAGGATATCGTCTACATATATGAGTAGGAAGATTGGGCTAGGTTAGGGTAGGGTATCCTATACCCTATACCTAACCCTACCCTAACCCTATAACCCTTGTCCCTGACAAACAGCCCTGGGTCAGCGTCAGCGGCTGCAAAGCCGCAGCGCTCCAGTGCCTGTTTTAGGCAAATGTGCCACTGTCGAGGCGCTTGGCGTAAGCCATAGAGCGCCTTGCGCAGGTGGCACACTGTGCTTTGGGGCCCTGTCACATAGCCCGGTGGCTGCAAGACATACAGATCTTCATCAAGTTCACCATTTAAGAAGGCTGTCTTGATGTCCAGTTGACGCACCTCCAGGTCCTGTTCGGCGGCGACAGCAAGCAGGGCACGGAGGGTGGCATACTTGGAAACCGGTGCGAACACCTCGTTGAAGTCGATGCCGTCGCGCTGCTTGAAGCCCTTGGCTACCAGCCTCGCCTTGTACCGTTCGACCTGGCCCGCTGCATCCGTCTTTAGTTTATAAATCCACATCACAGGTATGGCGCTGGCATGCACTGGCAGGTCTTCCAGCACCCACGTCTGATTTGCCTCCAAAGAGGCCATCTCCTCATCCATGGCTTCTTTCCACTGTGCAGCATGGTCACAAGTCATGGCCTCCTCATACGTGGCAGGTTCTGCCGCGGGTTCTCTGCAAGCATGGTGTGCCCGGCCCTGTGTGCCGCGCCAGAACTGGTCTGGAGCACGGCGATTGCGGGTGGGATACCGGGCAGGCCCAGGAGGAGCTTCGGCAGGCTCCCCCTGAGGGGGAGGCTCCGCGTCAGCGGGCGCCTCTGCAGGAGCCGGCTCGGACTCTGCCTCCAACTCTACCTCCCCATCGGCAATATCAAGCGCAGGCGCGGCAGGGGCCTGGGTGGGCAGATCCTGGACGGCCGCTCCCACGTGTTCGTTGAAGATGACATCGCGGCTGATCTCGATGTAGTGGTTGTCCAGCAGAATACGGTAGCCCTTGACTGTGTCGCTGTACCCGACCATGACGCCGCGCACGCTTCGCGACTCCAGCTTGGTCCGCTTGATCTTGGGCACGAACACGTAGGCCGTGGAACCGAACACGCGCAGGTTGCTGACGTCGGGCTTGTAGCCGTAGAACAGCTCGTGTGGCGTCTTGGTCTTGTGCGTTGCAGGGGAACGTACGCGCACGTAGTTCGCTGTCGACACGGCCTCCGCCCAGAGCGCACCCGGGAGCCCTGCGTCCGTTAGCATAGCGCGCACCCGCTCTCCACTTCCTGGATGACTACTCCAAGCTCTCGGTCGTGCGCCCGCTCGCCCGCAAATCTGATGTGCCTGCCGTAGTGAAAGAGGTGCTCACGTGTCTAGAGACACAGAGCGGACACCGCTGCCGTGTTGTA